>Ga0209700_101000_pt1 | contig 57225 bp, 21 predicted proteins | sample SiratroredBW_FD_187528 | JGI IMG/M metagenome (GOLD analysis project Ga0209700, IMG submission 187528) | Root nodule microbial communities of legume samples collected from California, USA - Siratro red BW (SPAdes) (version 2) | ecosystem: Host-associated > Plants > Roots > Nodule | place: USA...
AAATAAAAAAAAAAAAAAAAAAAAGAGAGAGAGAATATTCCGATGAAGCAAGTAACTGAACGCTGATCCCTAAGCGCATCACAATTTAGTACGGGTCATGATTGAACGGGTTGGTGGGTTCGGGTGCTGCTCGAGTCCGGGTTCAAAAACCCAAACCTCGGGTGGGCATTTCTTTTAGCACCTCTCTATCTTCTTACAACGCCTCCATAGGTTTAAGAAAACGTCGAAATTATTCATAGTCGTAGTTATCTCAAATTCTATAATCTAAAATATTATTTTAAGTTGCGTAATTTGAAACTCAAAAATTTATTTTAAGTTTCAAATCCAAAAATATATTATAAATTATATAATGTGAAATACATTTTATATCTAAAAATATATTTATAATTATAAAAAAAATGCATTTCAAATTTTATAATCAGATATGTTTTGGTTTTACGTTTTGCACCCCGTAAATTTAAATTGCACCCCTATAATATACGTGTGAAAATATAAACTTATCCCTTTCTTGTATTTATATTTAAACATATCTTTCTCTTCTATTTTTGGCAAGTGTGTTATATTGTTATTGTGTAACTAAAATAAGTTGTAAATGCAAGGTTACAAAGCGATTTTATTTATTTTATGTAATGGTTGAAATGAAAATTAAATTAGTATGAGATTTATATATTGAATTAAATTAAGAGTAAGTTTGATGTTCAAAAGAAAAATTAAATTAAATTAAAATTTAATAATAAAATATATTTAGCAAAATTAAGTATAAGTTGGATATTTGAATTTAGTTACTAATATAGAAATAATTTAAAATAAAATTGAAATTTAGCAATAAATTTAGAAAGAAAAATTTGTAATATTATATAATTTTTTAAATAAATTTATTGTTAGTTTTTAAATTATATCTATGTAATTTTTCTTTACAATATGTAATCACTTTTCTATTCAAATTAACTTCACATTTATTTCATTTACTTCATTAGAATTAATTTCAACCATTATATATTTATCAATAAATAAAATGTTTTGTAACTGTCTATTTATTTAGTTGCACAATAGCAACACACCACACATGCAAAAAAAAAAATGGGTGGAGAATATCAACCATCCTAAAATGGTGCAGTACTCTCACTATTTTAATTAAATAATCTTAGCTATACAATTTTAATTTTATCTAGTAAACTAAAATTGTGTTCTCTTTTCACGAATTCATTTAATGTTAAATTAAATCGTGTAATAGAGTCACGCTTTCTTCACAACAATGATATAATTTACCCATGTTCAGAAATAAATTAAAAGAAATACACTATTTTAGAAATTTCAGATAAAAATTACACGACTTTGAAAAGTTTATCCCTCTTTTCCAATCTAATAAGCTCAATAGGTATATCCCAACCTATCTTCTTGAAAAATTAGTTACTATTCATATTTATATTTATACTCAGTCAATATGAATATTTTCTACATGAATTTGAATAATACTTATCGGGATAAATTTATTTACCACATTTAATGTCTTGAAGTATTCTTCCTCAAATAGGACACATATAAAAGCATTATGCATTTTAGAATTGAGTACATATATTTATTTTTTCTCTACATTGTCAATTAGATATTAATAGGGTTCATATAATCATTTTAATATATCTTCACAAAAATTTGGTAAAACCAACAAGAGCTTGCATACGAGTAATGAAAAATAATAGTTAACACTTACTGATTCACTCAAACCTATAGGTTATATGTAATTCTCCTTTGTCAACCGTAAAAAGGTTCCACTAATTAAATGTTATTACAAGTATTATTTGTTAGCACTTCTGGCTTATATAAGAGTATACAAAGTCACTTCCTCGATTGTTCATTCATCTCCTTCCCGAGATAAAACATGAGTTCATTATGTCACTCTTAGTCAAGTACACAAAGTCATTCCAAGTTATACAATAAAAGTCATTTTGTGTTAGAAGGAAAGTTCTCAAAAAGATAATATATGAATTTAAACACTCCTTATTATAGAGTCTAACTTCATAGTTAGTAAGGATTTACAAATAAATCTCTCACTCTAAAGTCATTTAGTATATGATGTTTTGCAAAAGCACTTAAGAAACTTAACAAAACTATTGCATGAATGCTTCATGTCATGTAAATCGTATATTTCATTTCATTATTCGTTTTGCATGACTCTACTTTTATTTATAGTTGTTCTAAAAGGACCATTGTGATTTGTATGTTTTTGTTGTCCCTGTGTCAATGCTTTTCATAATACACTTGATTTTAGTTGACAATTTCTAATTTTAGACTAATGGGCATGAGAAAAGACATTTTTCTCTACAACTTCTTTTTGCACTTTTGACAACACTAAAATGAGGATACAAACTCAAAAATTAGATATGTTTTTGTATCAAAATCATCTATTAAAAGTGTGAGTCAACTTCTTTCGAGATAAATGTTTTTGTATTTTGTAAAATGTATATTGTGACATCTAAGTAATAATGTCGTTTACTAATTTAAAATATATCTTATCTTATGACTTGAGTTCCATATTTCATTAGACTTCATTTAATCTTTTCAAACTTATATCAAATTCTTCATATAATAATATTTATTATTTTTATAAAAACTTTATATATATATATATATATATATATATATATATATATATATATATATCAAGATAATTTTACATTATGTTGTAAAATAAGAAAGCAATTAAATAAGATTTTTCAAGACATTAACCTTATTTATGATTTAAATATAATTTATTTATTTATTTACTTTTGTGTAATTTGTAATTATAAATAACTAGTAAAGAAGATATCACTTTATAGTTATTAAAACCTCTCTTCCGTATAACCCAAATATTCCTAAGTCTTTTATAACCCAAACATTCCTAAGTCTTTCCCTTAAAAAGCTCTTGAAGTGTAATGCAATGAATTTTGTAAGTGTTTTACGTAAATAAAATTTCCATTTATGTATTTTTTATTTTATTTACAATTCAAAATATGTCTATTTTTAATATAATTATAATTTTTATTAACTACTGCTCTTAGTATTTTTTACCTTCTCCATTTTTCATTTATATTATGCACATATGTTATTGTTTTAGTAGCCTCATTCATATGATATCGGATGTTTTAAAGTAATATATTTTATTAAAAATATTTATAATATATATATATATATATATATATATATATATATATGGTTTAAAAGTAATATTATTTTATTAAAATATACTTATATTATATTTTGTATATAAAATTATTATAACTAAAATTAAAATTAATTTTATTAATATACCTTAAATTTTAGAAATACATATTTTATTTTTAACATGTAAACTTAGTTTATTTTCAAACAGATAAAAATGTCTCATTATCAAAACATAAAATTACATCAAATAAAAAAATCAAAACCTATTTATATTTCAATAATGTCATTGTAAATTTTGAAGTGTTAGGCTAACTTATATGTGAAAGTTGATAATGATAACTAATATGAGTTTTATAAAAAGAAATATAAAAAAAGTAGATTAAACTGACTTAATTTTATTAAGCATAAAATCAAATTGAACCATGCATTTTTTACAACTCTAAGCATCTCTAAAGAATATAATAAAATACACTTATTCTATTAAAATAATTAAAATAAAAAAATAAAAAAAGTTTCAAGTCAATTATTTTAACCTTTAAATGGTTTACTCATAAATACATTGATAACTAACCTTCACCATCATAAATCACCTAACCAACTTTTGTAGTTCACTCAAATCACACATTTGCACACAAAAATCATATAATTTTTAATATATTATTTGACTTGATATAATATTATTTAGATGTTAGTAAAACATGTTAAAATATGATATCTAAATTTAAGGATGATTTTGATTTTGATCATATGTGCAACACTTTTTATGATTTATTTACTTATTAATTATTATTTTAACATAATCAAAATGTAAAACATGAATTATTTTTTTAAATAATTTCACCTTAGCTTATTTTTTTTTTTATCTTTATGAACATTATATAATCAATTATTTCAAATAATAATTGATTATCTTAATCAAAATTAATTTTTACATATTTTTTGTAAATAATCAATTTATTTTATATAGTAATTAATTATGTTTAACATTAATAACATAATAATCAATTAAATTTAAACATAGTCAATTATATCAATTATTAACTATAAAAAAAAAACTCTTTCAAGCTGTTTTATAAATAAAAGTCTTCATGTTTCTCAATAGAACAGTTTTTAATATTTTCAAAAATAAATCGATGACTTTGTAAAGAAGAATTTATTTTGAAGTATTATACATTACAGCATCTTATTCGAAAAAAAAATGTTTAAGGTTCATTAAAAAAGGTGATCATGTTACAAATTTTTTTATGGTAAATCTGTCATATTTCAGATGATAATTTTCTTTTTCTTTTATAATTTATATTAGACTTGTTATGTTATAGGTAATTGAGTATTTTCATTACCTTTGTTAATCTTCTTAAAGACTAGCTCATAAAATGATTTGTATTTTTGTTTTACTTACACAAGAATTTGTTGTTTAATAATTAAAGATTGTTACGAAAAAATCCAACTAAAATTATTTAAATTAATTAGATGTAGATCCATACAAAAATTAAATCAATATCAAATTTTGTGTTGTTTATTTATCTATCTAAATTTCTTCTAGTTCTTGATAATAATTAATTGTTTTTTTAATTATCCTCCTCAAATAACATTTAAAAAAAAATAAAATCTCTATTCTTAATTGTGTTTTTTAATCATTTATTATTATTACTATATATTACTATATATCAACTGTGTTATTAATCTTTTTCAATAAACATAAATAGAAAAAAATATACTATAACATTTTAAATTTTTTAATTTACAGTAATTTTTTTTCTTGTTATAATTAAACATTAAACATAAACGTATCTTACAATGAAAGTTTAAAACTTATGACTTTATAAAAGGCTATCTCGTGAGACTTCTTTCCTTTTCTCAATCAAAACTTTAAAACTTTTGAAAAGAAACTAGGAACAACTTTTATTTTCAATTTAGTTATTTACTTTAGGTGAAAAGGGAAACTTAAAAGAAATTATTCATCATGTTACCACTTTTTACAATGACTAGTGATAGGTCAACCATAAGGATAATCTAGAAGTATTGTGACACTAGACCCATTTAACCAAATTATTAGTCTTAATATTTAAAAACTACATTTTTAATGAAAATAATTACTTTGTTATATTATTATTAAAATTTGTATAAAAAATTCTTATTTATTATTTAAAATCTACAAATAGTTTTGATATTAAAAAAAATTATGCATTTACGTATTTAAATTAAAATTTATGAATACATATAGGCTTTATTTATTAGCCAAGAAAAAAAATGTGAAAACCCACCCTTTTAGTGATTAAAATATGGAAAACATCAAATTAATATAGTAATGCTTTTACCATAGTTTGCACCCTTCTTAAGCATGTGCTTTTGCTCAACACCACACAAACACATGCTTTGAATATCTAGGTCACTTTCATTGCTCACACATCTTGTTGTTGTCCACCAAATTCTTTCCCTTTCATGTTCTTTTATATAAAGAGAAATTATGTGTTGCTATTGTTTCATTAAATAATAAAGTTATTACATATTTTATTGTAGCCTCTAATTGACTGAAATATCTACAAATTATAATTATTTCAATTTAATAATTTAATTATTATTTTGAAAACTTATAAGACAAAGTTTGATTTGACATAGTTAAAGGTTAGAAAGATATCTACCTCCCTTATCTGAGTATTTTGAAAACTGCTTATCAACTAAAATTAGTTTATCTCGTTATTTATTTTACTATATATTTATAGTAATCATTTTAATAAAAGCATAACTTTAATTATTGTTTGTTGATATTCATCTTAGAGAGTTAAAAGTATGTATTAAAATATTTTTACGATTTTTTTCTTTTTTATATATTATTATTTAATTTCTTAATTTAAACTTTGAAAAGTTTTGGATTGACCCCCATTCAATACTCAAATTATCTCTTTCAAAACTCGCCTTTTCTAAGCCTATAATTATGTATAAAGACTTTACATGTTCATCTGCTCATCTAGAGATACTTCATTTTCTCAATAAGACATTATATATATATATATATATATAATATTTTAATATATTACAAGTGAAATAATAATAATAATAATAATAATAATAATAATAATAATAATAATAATAATAATAATAATAATAATAATGTATGGTTGAAAAATGATATAATTATGATTTTTAAGTATCATCTATACCAATATAGAACCACAATCAAATTCATTTTAAAGATAGAGGGATGTTTCTAGTTGATGATTACATCTTCTTTATGTTAAGTAAATACCTTTGATAAGTTACTTTTCTTTAATCAATTGGGACCCCTTGTTTTATAGGTAGGTATTGCTTATTTAATATGTCTTGTTTTATTCGTTATTGTGTTTGAAAGTTTCATTTTGAATGATAATTAATGCGATATTAAAAATAAATATTTGTAGTGGAGGAGAAGATGTAGATTTATGTATATAAAATATCAAAGCTTTTTAAGTACTTTGAATGTCAAAGCTTATGAAATGTTGCATGAAATTAAGACTTTTGTATAATCAAAAGTCGTGATATTGGAAAAACAGAAGCAAAATTGAATTCCACTACTACTAATTTCCAACTTCAAAATTGTTATTTTACTATTTTAAGTTTTAGTATTTTTTAGATGAAACTAATATTTTGGTACAAACTTGGTCTTTTTCAGATTTTTTTTTAGATAATTCGTCTTTTACTACGAGACATGCTTGGTGAAAACTAAATTGATATTATTTTAACCTATTATTCTAATTCAAATTTAAATGGTAGATAACTTAATATTTAATTCACCATTTATAATTATTTTATTTCCTGTTCAAATTTAAATGGTCCCCCTTCCTCTTGTTAAAGCAATTTTCTGAATACATATGGTGGTGCAAGTGCTTTGTTCTATTCCTTGTTTCTACTCTAAGCAATTTCTTGAAATAGTTACATTTAACTTTTTTTTTCATCAACTCTTCTCTTCTCAAAGTGTTGCCACTCAAATAAAACAAAACTAATGATTAAAGAGATAAAAGAAGATAATATTTTTTTTACCTAGTAAACTAAAGGTTTAAGCAACTGAACACTTCAAATTTAGAGTCAAATAATTTTATGTTAGCAAAATGATAAATAAAAATATTTAAAAGGAGTATAAATAATTAAATATGTGTCCTAAAAATTATATAATTAATGAAATTAAAGTTCGTATTTCTGGAATCACAACACATCAAATGTAATTGAAATATAAAAATGTATAAAAAGAGAAATGAGTAATCAAGATTATAATAATGGAGATGTAATTTAGAAATACGAGTGAACCAATTTAACAAATCAAACAATTGAGAGAAGATGAAAAATTATGTAGCAAAAAAAAATAAAATTATGAAACTAAAGAGATCACGAAATATAAATTTTTTTAAGTTATTTAATAAATTATTAGTATGTTAATAATTTAAAAGGAGATGTTATAAATATATATGTACCTATTCTAATCTCCATACCAAATTTAAAATATTGTATATTATTCATACTCATATATATACATACTTGAGGATTCTCCATAAAAATTAAGACAAGTTCACACAATACTAAAAAAACAAATTACTCGTCCACCTCTTCAAATATTTCATTTTATTAAAATATAAAGAATTCGTTATAAAAAAAACTATTTTTTTATAAAATAATAATTAAAGATAATTGTGTTACTCTTAAACTAAAACCATCATATAATTTAAAAATAAATATTTCTTTTCAATCAGGAGTATCTATTGAGACAAAGATTTTTTTTTTATATTTATTCACAAATATTTTTTAATATATATATATATATATATTAACCTTCGACTACATGCCTAAAACATAATTATATTTTGGTTAAAAAAAAATTGAAAACTTTGTTATTCTTTGTACAATGGTCACGTTCCTTTATTAAGCCTCCTTACTTTCCCTCCTTTATTTTCCTTCTAAATATATATGAAATGTTTGGCGCATAATTTCGATCATATCTATTATTTATACTTTAATTAATTAAAAATTAATACTTCAATTAATTAAAAATATAAAATGTCTATATTTAAAATATTTTTTGAAAATTAAATAATTAAAAATACTGCAATATCTTTATTTACTAAAAAAAATTAAATAATGATATTAATTAAAAATATTAAATAAGTTGTATTTATCAAATAAAAAATAAATAATTCAATTAATTAAAAATATAAAATATTTGTTTTGAAAATTAAAATTAAAACTGAAATAATTTTAAAAAATAAATAATCATTATTTAATTTGTTTTGTAAAACTTGAATATAATAATATTATTGACATGATAATATTTTTTTATAACAACTAAATAATTAAGAATATTAAAATATCTATATTTATTATATAAAATTTAAATAATTAAATTACATACAAATATTAAATTATTTATATTTATTAAAAGAATGAAATACTTAAATTAATAGAAAATATTAAAATATATTTATTATAATATTTTAATTTAACTCTAGAGAATTAAAAAACTTAAAAATAAATCAAATTCAATTTTAGAAATAAAAGCAAATAATAAAAAATGGATTAATGAGTGGACGATTTCTCGGTTAGAATTTTAAGAAAATTTGACAATGCAAAGTGAGAAATGGATTCACATATAGCCGATTTCTCACCTATGAATAATATATGATATATTTAAGTAAATAAAACTAGGAATATATCATTTAAATATATATAAATAAAAAATAGGATATGTAAAAAAAGTCACATTACTTAGCTAGACTTTCTTCCTCCAATTTTTGTTAAAATCAGCTAGAAATAAAGTCCCCTTTATTAGGTGTTACAAAGCAGCACAAGCAGAAGTGCACAACAACCAAACTGTCCCTAAGAAGAAAACCGTTTATGTTTTGAATTTGATTTTGATGAGTGTTTGATCGTAGTTGGTAATGTGAATGTAAAATGGCCAACTTAGATTTTTCCTCACGGATAATACGGACACAACGCTGCCAGGTCCTTCAGAAAGTGACCCCTGAAGCGATTCCAGCCACCAAACAGATCCTTGGCGGGGCCCACACAGCTCACAGAGAAAAAAACCCCAAAACGACACCGCCGAACCGCGAAATCGAGAGCGTGAAGACGTAGCCAATGAAGTTGGAGTATTTGATAGGGCGATTCCTAGCCACTACTTCAGATACGTTTTCATTCACACGTGTCGCGTGTGTGGGACCCACTCTCCCATTCTAAACCATTCGCCTACCCACGTGACGTCACGTGCACTCGACCCCATACCAACCATACCATTGCCTCTCTTACTCTGTTTTTTCTTTATCGGAACTCCGTTACCGTTTTGCTTTGGTGAAGATCGGCGCTTCTTCTTCTTCGATTTTTCTCTGTTTGCATGTTTGTTTCTCCGCTCATCAGTGAAGTGTGAAGCGACGCCATTTCGTTCTCGGCTCGGTTTGATGCAGTGCGTTTCTCTGTGATCTCGAGGAGAATCCGGCGATGATTGTGTTAATTCGGTGCCTGGTGCTTGATTCTGGTTTCGGTTTTGCGGGTTTGTTTCCTCGAATTATATGAAATGTTTGATTGGAACGATGAAGAGGTGCGTAACTTTTTCTTTTGGAGTTTTTTAGTTTAATTTTTTGGTTAGTTTGTGACCAGTTTTTTAGTGTAACTTTAGGTTCTTGCTGTTGAAATGAATTTGATGATTTGTTGTGTGTCAGTGCGTGGTGGTTTAGATATGGAATATTACTAGATTGAGGTGAGGGATGTTGTTTGTGTAGCTGTAAAATTACTTTTCATTTTGGTTAATATATCGTGCAAATATTGGGAACCATAACAGTTTCTGTCATTTTTTGCTATGTCTTGGAGGCCTCTCAGCTGGGGGTAGGTAGAGAGAAACAAAGATTGCTTAATACCTAGTTTGTTTAGATGGTCATAGCGTTGTTTGCATTAGTGAGTTGGATGATGACAAAGTCGTGATATGGTAAAATACATGAGACGACCTATTAGCCTTCTGTAGGAAGAAGCCTCGGAAAATAAGTCAGCATCATGGCCATCTAATTTGAGATTTGGATCCAGGGGAGTGGAAGATGGAGTGGCACCAAAAAGCCACTGTCATTGTAATCAGGGCAGTAATGTACTTGGCTTAGTCATGATGAGAGCTTCTATTTTAAACGTCTCACCCCAATCTCACCGATTATGGTCATTGATACACTGGCGGAAAATGCTTTGGCAAGTCCTGGTCTGGAAGGTCCAAGCCAAGAGAAAGGACTAAATCATTCTCTAAATTGTTCAATGCAATTTTACTGCAGCAACTGAGATCCAAATATCCACCAGATTCTTCCTTCAGGTCCTGAATGGGAGAATCCTGAGCAAAGGTCGGTGGCAGGTTGAAGAAGGAGAGGAGAATGAAACATTAAAAGAAAGAAAGATTCTTTGGTTGTTGAAGGGAGCGACTGTGCATTGCCGACAGTTGAAATAGGTAGAAGAAAGTAGTGAAGAGAAAATTGATGGAACAAGTTATTTTCTAAGGAAAGTGGAAGGGAATTTTGAGTATAAAGAATGAAAAGAGAAGGGAAGAGGATAGAGATCTCAGTTAGCAGGTATTGGCAAAGGTAGTTTCAGGTCTGGAAGTGCATCCAAAACTGTGTAATGCGCAAGTAGTGAGTGGTTCCTAATCCAACACAAATACTAATCGAGTAAGATGGATGACTTTTCAGAAAGGCACTGTTGTGAAGCTTGCCTTAAGCCATGTAATGACTTCTTCAACTTGTAAACAAGATTTTTATCGTAAGTGGGATATCCTAATGGTAAATGCGTGTAGATTTCTTCAAATAATTCTCCTTTTAAGAAAGCGTGGTTGACATCTAACCATAAAAGGTGCCACCGTAACAGCTAACAAAACTTGAACAGAAGTGAGATTTGCAACAGGTGAAAATGTGTCTGAAATCAATTCCAGCTTCTTGTGTGTATCTGTACGCAACCAAACAGGACTTGTAACTATCATTGTTACATCTGGTCTTATATATCCAATGCAATTTTTTTGGTTGGGATGAAGTGGTACTATGGACCAAGTTTAGACTCTAAATCCTGTAACTACTCCTTCATAGCTCTTCTCCATTCTAGATATTTTACTAGGTGAGTTAATAGGTTGTGGAAATTTGGCACATAAAGCTTCTGTTAAATGGGGAAAGTTTAGTATAGACAAGACAAGGTAGTTTTGGTTAGGTTAAGAGATGTTATTTGAATGGGTAAGATAGGAATAATCTTTTGGGAAGGCTAGGCTTTTGGTTGGTCAGGTTGATTGTCATAATGTTTGGACTGGACATTGGATTGAAGCTGGATTTTAAGTATGCTGTGCAGGTTGCAATGTGCAAAGCTTTCTAGTTATCGTAGATTTATCATATGTGTAGAGTCTTTAAAATTAAGTTCTCTTAAAAGCAACTATAGCCAAATGAGTTTGCAAGTTTCACAACTTTATATTCTGACTTAGCGCTAAATTTTGCTACGTGATTTGTTTCTTGCTCATCTAGGACATCAAATTTCACTGAATTAAATAGTACCCTAGGGTGGATCATCTATTAATCAGTAGGGATGTTCAACACCAAACCGATCCAAAAGATAACCAAAAAATGATAACGAATTAGATTGAAAATTTCTAGATTGATTTGAATCTTTTTTTCCATAACTGAGTGGTTTGGTTCGATTTGTAGCTTGACACTTTGGAACCAACTCAAATCGAATTGAACGGAAATTAATTATTTAAATATTATTATATTACCTATTATTTCATTCACATATGATAGATGTGTATGTCTAAGTGGAAAACTTAATGTGCCTAACTTGGTTCATGCCTATAAATCTGTAGCATATTTTTAATATATGAACGAGGTGGATGGATAGTTATCTAGTGGTGTGAATACATTATTAGCTTTGGGAGAGAAAATTGTTAAAGCAAAATAAAAGATTAGCCTCAGCTAGAATAGAAGTTGCAGGTCTATCAAAAAGTTGAGGTACTATATAGGTCATCATTAGTGTTAAAAGCCAGTGTCTTGGTCCATGTTGATTCACATGTTACCTGTGGGTGGAAGGTGGGAGTTATGGAAAGTGAACAAGAAAACGCTACATAGTTGCACGTCAATTTTCTCCGTATGTGGGAAATTAGCTACGGGTACAAAATTAATGATACTAATAAGGTGAGATTTGTATCCTGTACCACTAATCCATAATATGATGTTAGCCCAAGAAGACTAGTTCAAACCATCCATTTTCTCAATAGAGGGAGGGAAGTTTTGAAAGATAGTAGTGTCTACCTTAGATTGAGGTAGAAGAGCCAGCGAAGGCCATACCCAAGAAAAGAAGTGCGAACCAAAAAATATAAAATCATTACTAGATACATGTGACACGATCGAACCGATTAGACGGAGGCAAAACTTAAAGCTGTGCACACTACCTGATTTGCATGAGAGTAACTAACTATTATAGCAGTGGAGTGCTGCAGTGACCTAATATCCATTAGTCATAACCATTTTACAATTTTCCATGTGATAATACCAAAATAGTTGGGTGTTTCACTGAAATACACAATTAAATAAAGCTTTTGTAAATTTTGTTGTCTTTTTCACTTGTTTTTTTTTTTTTTTAAATTTCCCTCTCTGAGCTTAGAGCTCAAGAGATGGGTATATAATATATATAAAAAAGGGAAAAGAAAGACACCATGTATCACCATGAGAACAAAACAAACAGTTAGGTGAATCTAAACAGAAAAGCTTTGGTATTTTCTCCATCTTTTTCACTTGCTTTGCACATTACTATTCTTCCTGATGTCTATTTATGTTACTACTGTCAACATCTAGAGTTTACTTCTGTCAATAATCACAATAATGTTTAATGATGGATTGTTTTCAGCTAGCTAACATCATATGGGGTGAAGGAGATGAGAGTGACGATCATATTGTGCCTTATCCAGAGGTAAATGAAGATGTTAGCAACAAGAAAGAATTCAATCAGGAAGCTTCTATGACTAAGCTCACCGAGTTGAAGAGACCAGAGGATAAAACTGATATTCATGAAAGAAAGCTTGGAATCAGTTCCAAACTCGATAATAGTGTAGAAATACCTGTCTTAGGATATGGAACGCATGCCTGGGCTGACTTGTCTTTGTCCAGTTCAGCTAAAATTGATCAGGGATCCCTCGGTACTGAAGTATCTAAAAATTTAAGAGAACTTGACAAATTCAGTTCATCAAGAATTGGTAAAATTGCTATTTACTGGAATTCTGACTAGATAACCTGTCAATTCATTTTTGTGTTTGTGTAGGCCTTTATCTGTTGATTTTTTTCTTCTTCTCTCACAAAATAATAAACATGAAAGATATGTAGTTATACGGGGCCATTTCTAATTGTACTAATGCTTGACAGAAGAATCTGAACAGCATGAAAAGGGTGCTGAAATTTTCCAAAGTGCTCACGAAGGTAAAGAGCAAGGTGATTTTGTTGATTATGAATGGGCCAACATAGGAAGTTTTGATGATCTTGATCGAATTTTTAGGTAAAGTAAATTATCTCTGTTGCATTATATAATACATGTGTGTCTGATAGCATTATACGACCAGTGTATTTAATATCATTTCATTCTTTTTACTGAATTACTGAAGTATAAAATGGTCTAAACTTTTCTCTTTCCTGTCATCCTATTTATGAGAACGGTGGTAGTATTAATCACTTTTCATAGCTGCTCTCACTTTGCTCATCATAGTTTTAGTTCCTTCTATGAAACATGAGGGGAAAATTATGAAGGTTCAGCGATTCAGTAACATCATTAAAAGTGAAAAAAGGGGAAAAGATTTTAATATGTATTTTTAACAATTTTACACTTTAAACTAGGAAGACTTCATTTTGCTAAAGTTTTATGTAGAAATCTAGTCACTCTATAGTTTTACATCCTATGGTTTTCTTCATGTAGTGCATGTGATGGATATCATTAGAAAGATGTTTAGGAGTCCTGATTAGCAGTGATTGTTTCTAGACACACATCTATTCTTATAGTTATTAGTCATTTATTTGACAGTGGCATCTATCTGACTGAGTATTCTCACAAGTGATGATTTTGCAGCAATGATGACCCCATATTTGGTAATGTAAGTCTTGATAATTCTAATGACCTTTGGTCCTCCAAAGATGTGAGCAACAATCCAGCACCTTTACCGTTGGATACACCAAGTTCATCTGGTGCTTTGAGGAACAGAACTGATCCTCTGGAAATCAAAGAAGAGTATGCTCAATGCAATGACAAATCATTGGACCTCAGCTATGAGAAGATTGGGATTCCTGCATCCCAAGTTTTACAAAATTCTTGCTCGATCACAGCTAATGTTGGAAATGATGGAGTTAGAAGCAGGCCTACTGGAAAGGAACAGCAGGTATGCCAATTTTCACAATGATCCAATCTTTTTATTATTTATCTATTTGTAAAGTGGACTAAATAAATAATTGTTTCATTTTTCTCCTTTAGACTATGTGTTTGATAGCTGTTCATTGTAATATCTGTTGGTGTTTGAGAAAAATGGCAAAAGTGAGGTCCTTGGGACAATTTATGAAAGAAATAGAATCTGGATTAAGTTTATAGGCAGACCTTTGCAGGGATTGAATCCTTTGTGTTGGATGCATCTGCCGTGGACGATCTTGTTTTTCATTTACACAAATGAATATGCAACTTTGGGGAAGCTTCTGTATCTGCATATGTTTACCTATAGCAACTCATGGTTATACTATGCAAATCTGATTATCAGTTCACTATAAAACCAAGGTACATTATATACAGCAGGGGTGTTGTAGTCAAGCTAAAAATTAGGAGATAAAAAGGGGAAAGAATCCCTAAACATTAACTAAAAACTAGATCTTATAAAAAGGAAACAGTATTCTCTCAATAATTAACCACTCCTTTATTATTGGGATTAACATAATCCACATTTAAACAAAATCAAACTTCCCCCTCAAACTGTTGAATAGACGTCAATCATTCCCAGCCTGCAAATATTTAAATCAAATTCTGACTTTAGTAATGACTTTGTAAACATATTAGCTTCATGTCACTTGGTTGGCACATGGTGTAGGTTGAAAGTTCCGTATTGTTCAATTTGACTTTATGTAGTTGAGGTCAATCCTCACATGCTTCATTCCATTACATTGAATAGGATTGTGAAATACACTCATAGCTGATTTACTATCAATGTAGAATTTAGAGGAACTTTAATGGAATAAATTAGTTTTGTGATAACCTATATATTGAAATAAGCTCACAGACATTGCTAGGAACCAAGAATTGAATAGAGAGAAAAACAAAGTATTGAATAGGATGAAAAGAACAAGAAATAAGACTCTCCTCCAAGGGTTCCCATTTTGCAAAGAATGCTTAATTTACACTAACGAAAATTCTGATTCACTTCTATCCTTCTTCCCTTATTTATATCTAACCTGTCTAACCAACTAACCCACTAATATTCTAGCTATCTTTATAAACTTCTCCTTCTCCTTATATCCTAACAATACAACCCTCCTAAAATCAACCTTGTCATTATTGTTGGAATTGTGGAAGTTGGATTCCAAGTTCATCTTTGTTACCCTAATCTTCATCTTCCCTCTTTGGGAATGAGAATCCACTTGCCACTACAATTGAACTCAAGTTCAATGGCTGAGGTGGTGGTGGGAACAAGGTGGAATATGTATAATAATAATCGTTAAGATTGCCTCTAAACCTTCCTTTTGTCTTGTTCCATTGCCAAACTGTTAGCCATAGATGCAACAAAGATTAATGATTAAAGCTAACCCAACAAATTTGCATTTGAAAGTCCTAACACCATTGATGCCCCACCTATCAAAATGGTTGAATCTTCATCTTGTTTCTTGAGCTAGCCTACTACATTCTTCACAATCCACATCTAGTAGAAAATGTCCAATTATTGGGATACGGGTCTCATTGGCACAATAATGTGGTTACTAGAAAGACAAACATATGATGTTAAGAGAGGTGAATGAGTGGTCATATGGTTTGTTGCACCAAAGTCTAGAATCTAAGAGTCCTCACATATAGTTTTAGAAGCACAAAAAGAGGAATTGGAGTTCTTACTAATTATGGTTAGAAAGCAAGTACTAGAAGATGACTTACCGATGGAATTTGTGATAGTCTTTCCACCTTCAACTTCAGCATGTAGTACAAGTATTTCTTCCTCAATTGAAGAGGATAAAGGAGCATTGTTAGAATTGTCAAAATCAAAGGTTACCCAATAAACCTTCCTTGAGGACTGACCTTTTAGTTTTGCCATGACTGATAGCTTTCTAATTTCTGTGTAACTTGAAGCAAGTCTCCTGGGTGGGACTAGAATTCTTACAATGACAACACCAATGATTCTCCTTGCCTTTTGAGTTGAGATTTCATGTTCCCAGGGTTTGGGGTCCTAGGTTTGAAAGCCTTTTAGTGGAGGGCTTAATCATCATAACCATTCAATGAGTCTCCTCACCTCAGACAATGTAGAAGACTTTAGAAAGAGAGGGAAGTTTTTCCTTGCCAAAAATTTATGCCCTAACATGTCAAATTCATGATTCAATCCTGATAAGAACTTAAATATCCAAGATCGTTCAACAAACTAAACAAGAGTGACAACATTCTTGCTCTTTTCGAGCCTCAAATTTTGATATTGGTCCAACACAATCCAGATACCCTTCAAAACTCCATAGTATTTTGCAATAGAGAGAGTGCTTGTTCGTCCCCCAAAGATCTTGCTTTCTGACTAATAACATGTAGAGATGTTTTGTCATATGGAATAAGTATTTCCAAGGTCTTCTCAAATTTCTCGGGCACTCGAGTAGAACACATAATTTCTACTGACCTATGTAGTCAGGGATGCTATAGCCATGTGATAATTCGTGAGTCATCATTGTCCTAAAGTATATATGGAGAGAACTTTATCCCTAAAGTATTGATTACAAAAAGATTTCTAGTATCTTTACAACACCACACTTGTAAGATTGCAGTATCTTTTGTAACTTAACAAAATATTTTCTACTCAATAGAAGACATGTTTCACATCCATCAGGAGTCAAGATTTGCAAGATATTGCAGGATTGTAATGGAATTCAACTTTGCCATTAGTGTGTAGGTCCCTTCATAATCAATACCGTATGTTTGAATATATACCCCTTTTCTACCAACCTAGCCTTGGATCAATCAATCCATCAACTCTTAATTTTATAGAAAAACACCTTTACAATAAATTCATTTAAGACTATTTATTCTAACAATGTATAAGAAAAGATTAGTAGCTTAGGGATATACTCAAACATATGGGATTTGACTATCTTTAAACTTTTTAAGCAGTTGCGAAAATTAATATAGTTTGAATTTTATTGTCTCTGGCAGCTAACTATGGATGGAGTTTGTTGCAATTTGATGTAACAAATGCTTCCTGAATGGCAATGTTGAGGAAAAAAATTACATGGGTTCAAAGCTGAGGAGGGAAAGGTGAGTAAACCAAGGAAGACACTATATGGATTGAAACAATCTTCTGGAGTATGGATAGGCAGGTTCACTAGTGTAATGAAGACCATAAGGTACAAGTAAAGCCAAGGTGACGATGCATTGTTTATTATGCATTCAGCTTTAGGGGGAGTTATTGCACTAACTGTCTATGTAAGTGATATAGTTGTAACTAGATATGATTAGGCAGGAAAGAATGATAATAGAATTTGAAATTAAGGAGTCAAGCAAATTGGAATATTTTGTAGCATTAAAGTGACTCATTCCCATCATGGTATTTTCATCTCTCAACAAAAATATGTGCTGGATTTATTGGCTGAAACTAGTAAATTAAGATACAAACACCTATTGAATACAATCACAAACTTGGTCAATCAATTGAAGATGTAGTTGTGGATAGAGAATCTTATCAAGGACTAGTTGGGAAATTGATTTACTTGTCTCACACTAGGCCTGACATTGTCTATGCCATAGGGGTTGTAAGTCAATTCATGGATAATCCAAAGGAGACTCATCTCAGAGTTGTTTATCGCATTCTACAAGACTTCAAAGGAACTCCTGGTAAAGGAATTCTATTTACAAAGGGGAATGAGATGTCTTAGAAGCCTACACACGCCGACTATGCAAATTCTATAGATGACTAAAGATCTACCTTTGGATATTGCACTTTTCTTGGAGGAAATGTAGTCACTTGGAGGAGCAAGAAACAAAATATTGTTGCAAGATCAACTGCGAAGGCAAAATTTAGAGCCATGGTCTCATGGATTTCTAAAATACTATGGTTAAATATAATTTTAGAAGACTTGAATATTGATGGGAAAAAGCCTTGAGGCTGTGTTCTGATAACAAGTTAGCAACAAATATTGCATATAATCTAGTGCAACATCATAGAACAAAGCATGTTGAAGTAGATAGACACTTCATAAAAGGAGAAATTGGAGAATGGGACAATATGTACACCATTTGTATCCTCTGGAAATAAACTTGCAAATGTATTGACTAAAAGGCTAAGTGGTGCAACATTATAGTCTACTGTTGGCAAGTTGGAAATGGATGACGAAAGGGCTAAGTGGTGCTACATTATAGCCTATTGTTGGCAAGTTGGAAATGGATGACAAAAGGACTAAGTGGTGCTATGGTATAGTCTATTGTTGGCAAGTTGGGAATGGATGACATCCACTCACCAACTTGGGAACGAGTGTCTGAATCCTTTGATTTATGCTGCAGTTAATATTTTCTTGTACAACTTTAATTTCATAATTAGTAGAATAATTAGGACGATTAATAGGGTGATAGTATATTTTATATTTATTGTACAGGATCATTGATCCTGAGCTATAGGAATAGATTATATCCATCATAAATTAGGATTTTCAGTTAAGTCTTTGTATTCTATTTAAGAGCAATTGCTCCTCTATGACATGGCGATTGGATTAAGTCTTTGTATTCTATGTAAGAGCAATTGCTCCTCTATGACATGGCGATTGTTAGATAAAACAATAGCTGTCAAAAAGTAAAAAATGCTCAATGGACACAAGTGCTATTGGAAAATAAAAAGAAACAAGTAAGTTGAGATGTAGAACCTCAGGAACTCTTATTGAATAGAACCATAGAATTGGAAGTGAAGAGAGTTCTCCTATAGAAAAAACCAAATATTAAAGCTTGATTGTAAAACTTATTTATTTATCACGTACAAAACCAGACATTGTTTATGCAGTTAGTGTGGTAAGTTAGTTTGTGCATGATCCATGAGAAAGACACATGCATGCAGTTGACAAAAATTTTCAGTACTTGAAGTCAAACCAGGAAATGGGTTATTCCTCAGGAAAGGAGACACTTTGACCCTAAATATGTATACTGATGTAGACTATGTAGGTTCTATTATTGACAGCAAATCTACATCTAGGAAATTTCTTGGAGAAAGTCTAGTGACCTGGAGAAGCAAAAATACAGGATAGAGTATTTCGTTCTAGTACAGAAGCTGGATTTCAAGCACTTGCTCAAGGTGTGTGTGAAGGACTCAGGATTAAGATCATTCTTGATGACCTTAAAATTAAGGTTGACATCCCTATGCAATTGTACTATGATAACAAGTCAACCATGAACATTGTCCATAATCCAGTCTGACATGATAGGACCAAACATATTCAAATTGACAAGCACTTCATCAAAGATAATTTTGACAGAAGCCTAGTGGTTAAAACTCATGTTTTTAAATATCAAACATTTTCACTAGAGACTTTCTTAGGGTAGATTCCAGGATATTGTAGGCATGTTGGGAATGATTGATATTCATCTACCAACTTGGGGTGGAGTGTTGTCAAAAGTAGATTATTAGGATAAAAAATATTCTCAATATCTCCATAGTAATTAAGAAAAAATATCTTCAAATCTTCCTGTTTATTTCAGTATAGTTTTATTTCCTTTTTTCAAAAGGATTTGGTTATTACAAATAGAGATGATGAGAATAACATTGGTGTGATTGACATCAATAAAATAATTCTTTAGTTTTCAAGTGTTCATTTATATTATTGATTTCATCCAGAAGTGCACACCAACATTCCTTGTTTGATATGTCACTGAACTAATTTGGTTGTTTGGTTTCTTTACCTTTTCATTTTGGAAGTTTAAAGCTGAAGCTCCAACCATTTTGGCAATATAAGATTTTGTTATATCCAAAAACAATTTATTGTTCAGAATTTTATAGAGTAGTTGATATTTGTCTTAGTTTCTAGAATGAGGAAATTTGAAATATTTTTAGCTTCTATAGAAAGCACTGGTTCTTGCCCTGATGGATATCTTTATTGTTTAAACATTTTATGTTTAGAATTGTACTTATATTGTGCCCTTTGGTGTATTTATATTCTGATTAGATATGTATGTTTGTCATACATGGCTTAATCCCCTTGGCATAATTATGTGCTACAGCTCTAGCAGAAGATTTATTTCACCTGTTTCCTTCTCAAAGTCAAGTAAGTATCTGATCTCTGTCATTTCATATATATGCAGGTTTTTAGGCAAAAGAATCTTTTGAAAACTCGGAAAAAATCACAGGTAAAACAAGAGGAGAATAACGTGCAAGATTTTTATGGTAATTGGTCTCCTTCAGCAGCACCAGCAAGACAATTTGAGAATGAATTATCCCCATCTGTCCTACATTCTTCTCCCTCTCCAATTCTTGGTCAACAAAAGCAGATCCAAGGAGCTGAAACTTTATTTCAGAATATTGTAAATCCATATGTGGCTTCTTCTGTGTATGAGAACCTTACTAGTACATATCCTGCTATGCCAATGCTATCGCAGACTCAGTCAGGTGATCTTAGGCAGCAGCCTGTGCTATCTGGGTACGAAGTGTCTCCTGGTATAGTGAATCCTGTGAAAAATTCACTGGACTCAGTCAAGCCTCAAATCATGACTCCTCAGGAGAAAATTGAAAAATTGAGGAGACGGCAGCAAATGCAGGCAATGATTGCTATTCAGAAACAACGGCAACAGTTGGGCCATCAAGTCCCTAGTACTAGCAAATCAAGCACCCCAAAATTCCATCCAGAAATCCAAAGTCATCTCAGTGATGGGACTGATGAAGATCTAAGAACTCTTCCTGCTCCAGATCTTGAACAAGATGATTCTAATACAATGTCAGTGGCAGTTGGTGATGATTTCGTTGAAGATACCATATTGTACCAGCTTCGGGATATTATATCAAAGGTATGGCTGAATTGATACTAGCTAATATTATATAGTATATTTAATTGTTTCCTTGTATTCTAATCTGGACATGGCTACAACGCCGAGTCAAACTTTTTCTACAGTTAGACATCAAAATAAGATTCTGCATCAGAGATAGTTTGTTTCGGTTGGCACAAAGTGCAACTCAAAGGCATTATGCTAGTGATACTAGTAGTACAAACAAAAGTAGCAGAGACGAACTTGAAGTTGTGGCGAGAGAAGAAAGCAATAGACAAAATAGGTAAGAAAGCTACAACTTTAAAGGCCATTGCTTAATTTTTGCTTTTACAACATGCATTTATTATGAATTCAGTATCATTCCGTCATGATTAACATCAAAAGCAGAATAGGAGGAAAATGCCATAGGATTATTTTCTAGTGCTACTGAGTTCTGTGTTTTTTTCTTTTACCTCATTGATGGACAAATTTAAACACAACAAAATTGGGTTTGGAATTTAGGGTTTAGGTTTAGGGTTTATCTGGTATCACATTATGAGTAAAACATCTGGTGCTTGAGTTTCTTGCTATTATATTCTTGGAAGTTCAAATCTTGCTCTATGGTGAAGTAGAAAAGTACAAAACATGGTAGACACAAATGCTTTGGCTAAGTTGCTCTAACCCTAGTAGAGAATTTTGCTCAAACCATCACAATATATGGCACTAGCCCAAATCTAATTCCCTTAAAGCTTATTTTCATTAAAAACAACCAAGTATGTTGAAATAATCATCAATGCAAGTTGGGGAGGTTCGTTGGAGTTAGAAGAGCACAGTAGGAGGTTGATAGGAGAGTTGGTATGTTGGTGGAAGGGTTGCACCAAAGAAAGAGAGGCATGACCACAACTAATGGGGGTTGATAGTCATTTGTGAAGAGTACCAAGAATTTTTGAGGTACAAGTCTTCTTCAATGCCAAGTGTATCAACTACATGCATTTCTTAATATGTGGAAGATCATAGTCCTTGGATTGTCTTGATTCAGGTGCCTCAGACCATATCTCTGGTAACATTTCTTCATTTTCCTCCATTTCTTACCCAAAAATTCCTCATCCTGTTACTATTGCCATGGATCCAAAGTGGCATCTCAAGAGTTGACCAAGTTTCTTTATCCCCTTCACTTAATTAATATCTTGCTCATTACTCGTTGTCCTTACATTTGAATTACATTAACTCCGGGTTCAGCTTCCTACTCCAGTTATCTACTGCAACAATAAGAGCACTATTGCTCTGAGCCGTAATCCAGTTTTTCATTCTCAAAACCAAATACATGGAATTATACATTCTTTGTCAGAAAAAAGTTCTGAACAACTCACTCATTGTTTCCGATGTTCCAACTCAAGAACAGGTTTCTGGCATTCTCACCAAGCCTTTGGTAAGGCTTAGTTTACTCCACTACAATACAAAATCACGATTTTTAGCTCAGCTCCCACATTGTGCTCCTCAAAGTAATTCTTGGCTCTTGCGATCCAGCCTAGAGGATCATAAACTTTGAAATTAGATATTGCAACCCTCTTCATCCAAGATTAATACTTATTACTTCTGCTATTTGAGTCTGCCTTCCTCTTACGTTTTTCTTTTTTTTTTTTTTTTTTTTTTTTTTTGGGGGTGGTGGGATCCCATCTTCAACAGATTTTTTCATCTCTATCACATTTGTCCTGGTTTAGACCCTCCACTGTCCGTTGTACAAGTAGCTTCTTGATGCAGTCTATCAAACTCTTTTTTTCTTGATTTTTGAGAGCTTACTCACTGAAAACTATGTTTGCTAGCCAGCTTCTAGGATTCCAATGGGAACATACCTGGGGTATTGCTTATTCGTGTGCAGGAGTTGTTTCACTCATCTCTAAGAAGTGTGGCACCTTTTACTCATAAATAGTAGCTAAATAGTTAGACCAAGTAAACTGTTGGTTTGTGCTGCCCAGAATAGATACGTGCCTTTTGTTCAACTGAACATCAATTCATGGCAAGAGTAGGGCTTCAATTCACACTTTACCTTATTTGAGATTACAGTATTATCTCCGAACTCCAGTATAACTATAAGCATGTTTAGCTTGTAAAAAACAACAATGAATCTTAGATCCGTCATTGCTTTTGCTGTATGAACCATGATCTCTAGTATGTTGATTCCACTTTAAAGATGTTATATATCATCACCTTGATTGAACTGTAAAGGCGCTGTGTTGCTAACTATTTTTTACTGTATGAACCATGTTGGTAGTACAGTTTTGCCAGGATGCCAGATGTTGAAACAGAGACAAATCCCATTGATAGAACTGTAGCCCATTTACTTTTTCATAGTCCTATGGTGTTAACCCAAAACTATTCTGACAAGCTTGAGTCACCCGTTTCTACCAAGGTGCAATGTGAAAGCAAAGCAGCTAAGCTGGAGAACTTTCCCGTAAGTTGTTTACCAGATGAGGACTCGAAAAACAATCAACAACTTTCTCACCTTGGGCTTAAGAATTCCTGGTTTGATGCCCAGTCTACGGATCAAATTAGAAACAGTCCCTGCATAGACACTTCTGAGAATGCATCCAACACGCAGGAACTTGAAGCCTCTCAATGAAGAAGAAAGAGGGTTCTCCAGATATTTGAAGGTAATGCCTTCCTTATTTCCTTCAATTATGTATGGATTTACTGGTAATTCAAATGTTTTCTTTTATTGTCAGCCACTCAGATCATAAGCAAGCACAATTATCGCTGTAGAATCCTGGGAACCAGTTCCATGGTTATCAGTTTATTAACGTTTCTTCTATTTCAAAACATGAGGGAGTATGTATATCAGTATCTGACCATACCTAAGGTCGTGAGTGCTATGTTGTTTCGTTCATAACTGCAAAAAGGTCTCGCACTCAGATGTCAAATTTAAGTCTATGACTGACTGACTTAGACCAGGCTTTAAAGTTTGTGTCGTATTTCTGTATGTTCGACTTGCCATACCTACCTAGCCTTCATGATAAATTAATGTTATGTCTGTCACCATTTGAGGATTCAGTCATAAACTTGAGATTTTTATTTGAATTTAAGTTCCCTGTTTCTGTCAAAAAATTATATTTGTGTTCATTTTAATTGAATTTCAGGTTGACTGGCATTCTTATATGGGAAAGTTTATTCGGTTAGTCTCCTCATTTCACATTGATTGTATTTCATGTCGATGCTTACATTTTGCCATGCTTATTTAAGGCAAAATAGATTGTTAGTGGCATTCTGATTGTGCACTCAATACGTGCTGTAAGATTAATTACCTAATTTGAGTAAACTAGTTTTGTCCTTGCCCGCTGCTTGAATGCATGATATCAGCTAAGAAATCTTCTATTTAATTCTCAGATTTTGGAGGAAGTTGTTACCTCTTTTTCTGTTGTCTGACATTGAAGACTGTGCTCAGGTTATTAATTTGAAAGAAATAGATTATGGGGAGATAATGGCGATGAGGACGCATGGTTAGGATTTCGCAACGAAGCTATAACACTCCACGGTGCTTCTGAGGGTTGCTTCTGCATGTTTCTTTTTATTTAAAACTCTTGTTCTTTTTCTATATAAAATACGGATAAGATTTTCGCGATACATAAATAATAAATGTGAGGTAGAAGGTAAAAGTGAATTAGATGCATCTAGCTTATCATTAACCATGCAGCCCACCATAGTACTAATAATACAACCAATTCTCTGACATGCTTGGCATGCCCTATATACACATACCAACCATTAAAATAGAAAGAGTAACTCAAAAGAATAAGAGTGGTGTCTCCATACTATCAATGTGAACCTATGATGGGTTAAGGTGAGACATATTCACTCGACATTTGGGTAATTATGGGATATAGAAATACATAAAAGAATGAGAAGACTTGAGTAATTAATAACATGTATCTTGAGAAAATAATAGGATTTGAGATATTAGGAGTATATATATCTTAAAGAAAATGAGTATTGAAACACATTTAAATTTAAAGATGTGCCTGAGAAAACTTAATTAACATGAGAAAAAGTTATTTCAAAGAAATGTAAATGAACAAATCGATGGAGCAATTATTGGAAAAGTAAATTATGAAGCTGCGATAAGAACATTGTTTTGAGAAAAGAAGAAATGTAACTTACTGGCTAAGATGGTTAGCCAATTTTGAGCGGGAAGTTTAGTTATTAAAAATTTATGTCAAAAAATTTGAGTGAGAAGTGAAATCATTGGAGGTTTATATTAAAGGAATCAAAGTTGTGAGGGTTGTTCAGCTTTCTATCATTTTTCTTCTTTAATATAAGGCTTTCTTTTTATTTAAGAATTTATTTAAATTTGATAATAGATTTGAGAGAGTGAAAGATGATGAATTTAAAGTGGAAGTGAGATATTTAGATTAAGAAAAGATGGTGAGAAATGAAAAAAAAGTTTATAAAAGTTCAAGTGTTAAGATGGATATGATTGATAAAAAGAATTTAATAGATAGATATTATAAATTAATTTCAATTAAATAATAAATTATAATTTTATTATTGTTTTCTAAATTTTTTATTTTTATTAATACTTTATTATTATTTTATAATTTTATTGTTATTATTTTTTAATAATAATTTATACTTTATTATTTTCAGTACATTATACTATATAATTAATTATATTTATTAGATGATTATGAAAATATAAATAAAATTAAATTAATAAAAATAATTAATTATATAAAAATATAATATGACTTTAATAAATTTTAAAAGCTTGTTTGGCAAATTTTCACATAGTTGCAAAGAAACATAACCAAAAGTATGTCCCTTTTTTTCATTTTTACTTATTTTTAATCTTTCTGTGGTCTTTTCTAGAGCACATTCGTCGCTTGAAACAAAGGCCAAGTCTTTTACTCTTATAATAAATTGGTTATTTATATTATTAATTAGACATTAAATTTTTTGCATGAATATAAGTGTGATAGTTTTGGAAAAGTAATTAAAACATAAAGTGTTATTTTTCTAAACATAATTAAAACATAAAATTATAGTTGAGAAGTTTGGTTTCCAGAATATGATAGGGGAGGTGATGGTTGATTAAATTCCAGATTTAAGATTCTGCAACATGTTTATAGAGTAGAATGTAAATTTTTCATTCTGGATTTCATTGTTCGGAACGTTTCACTTATTCTCTTCAAGAATTCAATTTTTGAAATGTAAAATTTGTATTTCAAAAAAGCCATTTTGGATCTCACCCAATAAAAACATTCCAGAATTCATAACGCAGAAATCTTTTTTGAAATTCGATTTATGAAAACATCCTAAATTCATTTTAGCAATCTCTACAATCAAAAAACACCCAACCTTACCTCAAACCATCTTCTTTACCGTCTCAATCTCTTCCATTGAAGCTCTTCCCTTCAAATAAAAATGATAAGGGAAATTTTGATATTTTTTAAAAGTGACTGACTACATGTCAAAATTGATGAGGTGCATAAAGCAATTGCTAAAAGTATAAGTTTGATTCAACTCAGAGTGATTCTTCCTGCACCTCCATGACGACTTCCTGCACCTCCATAATTTTTCAAAATTCCCATTTTGGACATAATGAAAAGACCAAAATGTCCTTCGTCTACAATTCTTGGTGTAAAAATTTTGAAATACATTGGGGGTTCTATAACCCGCATACATTGGGAGGGTTCTACAACCCGCATACATTGCGGGTTGTAGAACTCGCAATGTGTTTTTTAAAAGTTTTACATTGTGGGTTGTACAACCCGCAATACATTTAAAAAAAAATTTGTAACCATAATGTATTTATAAATTATTTTGTTTTGCGAGTTGTACAACCAGTAATCTGCTTATGGTGTAGTGGTTCTACAACCCGCAATGTAAAAAATTTTTATACCATGAATTGTAGACGAAGGACATTTTGATCTTTTCATTATGTCCAAAATAGAAATTTTGAAAAACTATGGAGGTGCAGGAAGTTGTCATGGAGGTGCAGGAAGAATCACTCTTCAACTCAACCTTGGTACTTGTTTTAATGAAAAAAATGCGTTAACCTGATATGTTCAACAATTTACATTATTAAGTATTTTTAAGAAAATAAAAACTTGCTTAACGATATAGAAAGGAAGTTGCTACTAGATTTGGGTAGTATGGGACCTTAATGCTTTGTTTGAATTTAGATATTTACTGTGTTTATGAAGAGAAGGAGGGGCAGAAAGAGTGTCTCCTTAGGTTTGGATTTGCTAATTTAAGAAGAAATTGTAAAAAAGGAAAAAATGAAGGGGTGGGGGAGTAGGGCCCTCTCTGCTGTGTGAAGAAAAGGAATAAACACTGATTGCAAGGATACTTTTACCTATTTGTTTTTCTATTTGAAAAGTCTTGAATTTAAAAAATGGAAAAAAAGGAATGAATTTGAGACGAAATTTAATGAAAAAATATGCGCCTTTAAATTAAGAAAAAATGATAAAATGTCAAAAAAATTATAAAAATATACAAGTGATGTTTCAGGTTTTGAAAAAATAAATAAATAAAAAAAAGAAAAATACATGATCAATAATTTCAACCTCTGTATATTATAATAGAATTTGGAAATGGAGAAAAAATAATTTTATTCAAGTCGTGATAAAGGCATTAGACTGCTAACAGTTTTAACATAAAAATATTTACAGCTATAATACAAATCAAAACAAATTCAGCTTGCTATATAAACCAACCTTAAGTAAATTAAAGTGATAATATTTTGTTTTTAGAGCTACGACAACATCTTAGTTTCTAACTTGGAAAGGGAATTAAGTGAAACCAAAAATATAATAGGATTGAATATTTAAATAAAATATTCCACTTAAAATATTAAACATTATTATATACTTTTATTTGTCATCTTAGAGGTTGTTTGATATCCGTTTAAAATAATACGAATTTATAACTATTATATTATTTTAAACAATTTAGTGTTTAATTATTATTATTATTATTATATATTATATGCGGCAGCTTTCATTTGTTGGAGTACATTTGATATTCATTTACAATTTTATGAATTTAACATTAGATTATTTAACTCAATTTAGTCAATTTAATTTTGAATTTTATTTAGTGTGATAACTAAAAGTTAAATAATTTAATTTTGACAAATACTTATATATTCATAATTTTTTAAATCTATTAAAAAAATCATTTTAATTGAACTTATAAAGAGAAAAAAAAATAAAAATGAAAACAGAGGTCAAAAACGAAAAGAAATATATATATATATATATATATATATATATATATATATATATATATATAATTAGAATTAGTATTCTTTAATTATAGTTATGTTTTATTCATTCTTATAATATTATATTTATACAATTAAAACGGTTTAATTTTTCACCACAGTAATTATTAGTTATGGGTAGTAGCTTTTTTAAAAAAATCAATAAAACTAGTTAAATTTATAAAAATAAGAAAATGTAAAAAGATATCGACTCGAAAAGACTAGGTATAAATTGAATCCTCTCTGTATAATAACGTGAAGGAAAAAAGTTATCTTCTACAAGTGTAATAACATTTGGATAATTTAGTGTTACCTTTTTTCCTTTTTTTAAATTTTAAATTATAACTACAGGTAGAATAGAAATATTAAATTTGCCTCTATTTTTTTTAAGAAAATAAAATATTATGGTAATTACGTAAAAATAATACAGGTTAATTTGTAGTGTGTAGTGCATAATTACTTTTAAGATATGAATATTTATATTTGTTATTTAAAAAAAAAAAGTATAACTTTATAAGAGTAAAGTAAGAATATAAGACGTGATACCAAAATAGAGAATATATCGTATATTGTTGTTATAAATTTTTTAAAATTTTTATAATTTTAAAATATAAGAATAAAATGAGAATATGAATATAGTATTATTATATTCTTTTTTAAATTTTTCATAATTCTAATATATAAAGGTAAAATAAAAATATGAAATATGTATATTTTAAAAATGGGAATTCCTATTATATAGATTATATACAAGAGGTAGAACATTTTGAAGAATATAATCTTCGCTAAAAGAATTTTCTAATAAAAGGTTGCAACCAATTTAGTGATTTTCTTCCAAAGTTAGTATGTTTTAGCAGGGAAAATATTTAGTTTGGTGCAAACCTACAAGGGGTGTTTGATGTAAAAAAGAAGTTTTTAAGGTTTGAAATAGGAAATTTTCATTTTACATGTTTGAATTAATTTTTTTATTACAGTTTTCTATTTCATAAAAATACAAAAATATAACTTTATTGAAATAAAAAAAGTTTTAAGGTTATACCAATATCACATCACTTTCATTTGGTATCTAATAAAATATATTAACGTATTTTAATAATTTAGAAAAATTACGCTTATCGAATATAAAAATAAAAAATCATTTTATCATATGCTCCGTGACAAGACGTACGTACCACTAATAATAAAAAAAGCGTTATAGGTATTTTTTACATTTTAAAGAAAACTCAAGATAGAAGTAATGTTTTATTTAAAATAATTAATATATGAACTTTTTTTTCAAATTCTAATTTTTAATTATTTTGAAATCCAACAGCTTCTTGAAATAATTAGAAATTTTTTATTTTATATCCAATTTTTCAAAACCTCAAAAAGCATTAAAAAAATATGAGAAAAAAGATCTTTAATGAAAAGAATTCAAGATGTAAATAGCATTGAAAAGTAAATGTGACTTCAAAAATTGACCTAATTAAAAAAACAGATTATAAAAAAATATTAAACTATTTTAAAACTAATTATCTTGCAATGACTCAACCACAACAAAGTTCTTTGCCACCATTGCTTAGAGTCTAAAGAGAAATAACATGGAATCATTTTGTGTTACATGCACTGAAGCATGACATGACAGATCTACTACACAACACAACGGTAAGTCACAAGAGAATCAACCATTGGACCACTATGAGTGATTTTAACAACTTGTCCTTTCTCCATCCCATAATACCGAGCTATACCATCACTTTTCAACATACAAGGGAGCTGAAAAAAGAAAACATATTTATTTCTGGCACAACCAATTCAAAAGTAGTAATTTCTTTTTTGCATTAAAAATCCAAAATACACTTAATTAATATTGTTTATTACTCAACTCTTAAATCATGTAACAGAATAAAATATATCAAAATAGTTAAATTATTAGTTAAAAGTACATTAGCAGTGATAAGAACTCATATATAATTGTAAGAATGATGCTTTAATTTATTTTCAGCTAAGTACCATATTGTTGCTATCAATGTAGTTTTCATATAAGAATTATCACCCTGAAATTTTCTCATAACTTTCTTATTAGTAGAACACTTTGGAAACATATATTTACCTGCTTGTCTTCCAAATTATACTTGGTGAGCAGTGCCTTCTTCTCCTCATCACTGAGTATCTCATACTTTGGTTGTAGCACATGCTTTGTAATGTTCACCAGCAAATCCTCAATCTACAGCAAAGGAAATACTATAGTCTTAGAGATCTAAGATAGAAAAGATAAAAGTATATATATCAAATATGCATAAAAAATTATATTCTAAACAAGGACAAGATTATCATATGATCTTAATTATTGTTTTCAAGAAAAATCCATTGAAAAATAAAAATGAGAGACATGTCTTATTTTAAAATATTTTGTAGGTTTAATTGTTTTCCCCTCTTCTGTCATAATGGTTTTTCAATGTTGTTAGTGTTTTCAATTTATTTCAATTTTTGTAAAAAAACAAATTAATGTGAGAACTTATGTCAAATCATGATAACAACAGTGATAATTTATTCCAAATTATGATAACAGCAGTAATAATAAGCTTAGAATAAAAAATGCGTTAATTAATATAATCAGTTTCGTAACATTTAAATCAGTAAGACAAAATTAAAAAAAAAAATATTATAACAATAGAAAAAACTAAAATAATAAGTAATTACATTATGTTCTCTTTAGTGAGTGAAACATAGAGCCATGTAACTCAGCAACAATAGGACTAAGGTCGGTTCAGATTCCAATCAACCAAATCCTAAACATATTTTTATTATTCTACATTTATGAAAAAAGATTCTGAACATAATTTCGATACACAAAAAAGAAATTATGAATTACAAAACTGATTTTGAAAGAAGTAAAAGATTTGTTACCGGGATAATCTCAACTTTGTAGGGCAAGTTGAGCAACGCTTTGTGTGCGAAGGAAGTGATTTTGCTCTGCAAAATGATGATGAGCGATTTCAAGCTTGCTTTGTCCACAATGCGGCTGCATATTTCCATGACGGTTCCTTTTTTGATGCGTTCGGTTCCGGCAAACGCGACCTGGACCTGCAGGGGAAAACGATGAGGAAACGGAGAGAGAAGGTTTGGGAGAGGAGAGAGAAAGGCGCGTACGGTGTTGGCAGGGTTGGAGAGATGCGAAACGCAGAAACCGAGGGCTTCGGGGGTTGGTTGTTGGCCGAAGCGGGAACGGAAGTGAGCGAGGGAGGGAGCGAGGTCGAGGTGGTGAACGACGTCGTATCCTCTGTCTTGGAGCATCTCCAAGACGGTTCGACGACTGAGGAAGTAGCGGCTGCTCTCCTCGCTCCCGTTGTCTATCAAACTTGCGATGCAATCCATTGTTGCAAAATGCAGAATGCAAAATGCAAATGCAATCACAAATGCAAATGCAAATGATAATTATCTGTGGTTTCAGTTTCTCACTTTTTTCTTCTGTTGAGCGAGTGAGTGAGAGAAGGAATATATATAGTAAGGAAGATGAAAGAGCAGGGACCAGGCCAATGCCAAAAGTGTGACCCTCTCTCTCTTTTTAATTTTTTTTTTTCTTTTTTACATTTACCTGAACAATCTTTTTATTATTGTATAGTTTATATAAAATAAATAAATAAGAGACGGAAAGTAATTAAATCAAAGTATATATATATATATATACACGTCTTAATCATATATTAGGATGATGTCACGGGTGTTAGTTATGATATTTATATTTTTAAGTAAAAGTCGTCTTTATATTTGGGGTGGTAAAATTTTTGTTTTATCTTCGTTTTCATTTTAAATATCAATTAAATAACTTTTTTAATACAATAAAAGTTACATTAGTGACACTGTTTTATTAAATATATTAATGAGAAATGATTTCTAGAACCCAAATCATTTCATAACATTTATAAATCACAATGACTGCACGATTTTAACTTTCTAATCATATATTTATTATTTTGTATTATAATTATTATAATTTTTATTATTAAAAATAATATTAATCATATACTCATTTTCATATCTAAAATTTTAAATTATCATATATTCATTCGTTCCCATATCCAAAAATTTAAATTATCATATATTAGTTATATTTATATCGGTCGAACTAGAAAATTCTTCATCAAAATTAGAGTAATGTAAAGATTATCCACTGAACCATTTTATTTGTATCCTAATTCCCTTAATATTGTAATATGACTATTTAATATTGTAATATGACTATATAATGTTTAACGATTAGTGTATTTCATAATTAGTAATAGGTCAATCCATTATTAGCTTAGTCAACTCCATAAAACTTAATTGAGATTGAGAGACCATCTTTATAAATTTAATAATAATTCACATGGTTAATACTTTATTATTTATCTAACTATACTGAGGTAAAAATTTTATATTTACGTATTTTTTCCATATTTCCTAAATTGACAAAAAAAAATTAATTCCCACAATGTACATAAGTGGTACAATTTTATTATAAAAAATCCATGCTCTTATTATATGTGTTTAGTATTTAGAAAATGAAATAGTAGGAATATAGATCAATTGCTATTTAATGTTGAAAGTGTATCTATTCTACATGATCTTGTTGTTTAATTTATACTAGACAAAAAAAGTAGTGGGAGTCCTAAATGATTTAAGTCTTAATATTCAAATCACTATAAAATTATAAGGTTTGAACATTGGATAAAATTAATTGTAATTGAGAAAGTGTTTGGTGAAATTAATTATAATTTGATAGTAATATCAATATTAGTGACATTCTTTTAAGTAAAAATTGGATGAAATAAATTGTAATTGACAAATGGTGAAATTAATTGTAATGGAGCAAGCCTGCAGGTTGAAATCAATTGTAATGAATCAAACTTCAGGGTAAAATTAATTGTAATAGTCAAACTCCAGGGTAAAATTAATTATAATATACATAGACAAAGCGTGTCCTATTATTATTGAAATTAAAATTAAAATCAGTATTAATGGTTAAAGATGAAATTAATTGTAATGGACAAAGCCTGCAGGGTGAAATTAATTGTAATGGACCAAGCCTGCATGCTGAAATGAATTGTAATGAATCAGGCTGTAGGGTGAAATTAATTGTAATGGACTAAAACTGCAGGCTCAAATCAATTGTAATGAATCAAGTTGCAGGGTAAAATTAATTGTAATAGACAAAGGGTGTGTCCCATTATTATTGAAATAGTATTAATGGTTAGGTAAAATTGTAATTGACAAACCTTGCCCATTAATACTGAGATAGCATGGGGTCTCACTCTTAATGTCTGCCCACAAACACTTTTTAATTAACCACCACAATGAATTAAACCAACTAAAAAAGATCTGCATCATTTCAACTTTAATACTAAACTCATATATACTCTAACTTAGAGTATCACGATTTCATTTTATGAAAATTAAAAACGTGTAGTAACACAATTTCTTCAAGTAAAATTGTGTTATCTATACACGATTTACCTTTAGAAGAATTAAAAATTTCTATGCATTTATGGAACAAAAATTACACTAATACTAAATTTTTGTCCCGTATTAAATCACCCAAAATACTAGTCCAATCCTATCTTAATATAATCCTGCTTATTTTCTAATCATTGTAGTTTAAAATAACTTTAAATATACTACATTCTTAATAACTTTACTCTTTTAATGCATTACTTTAAATAAAAAAAATATTTTAAATAGTGGTACTCGTGCATGATTTAAGTGTTAATATTCAAATCAAAATTATAGGATTTGACACATTGGATAAAATTATTTGTAATCCACAAAGTGTTAGGTGGAATTAATTGTAATTTAACAAGATAATACTAAAATCAATATTACTGATATTTGATAAGTGAAACTTTAGATAAAATTAATTGTAATTGACAAAAGTAAAATTAATTGTAATTGACCAGCAGGGTGAAATAAATTATAATGGACCAAGCGTGCAAGTTGAAATTAATTGTAATAGAGAAAGTTTGTCCCATTATTATTGAACTCAGTATTAATTATTAAGGATGAAATTAATTGTAATAGACAAAGCCTATTGTTGAAATCAATATTAATGGTAAGGGTGAAATTAATTGTAATGAACAGAACTGTCACATTATTATTGAAATCAGTTTAATGGTTAGATGAAATTGTAATTCACAAAGCTTGTCCATTAATATTAAGATGGCATGTAGGTGAATTTGTAATGGACAAAAATTATAATGAGATATGAGGCCATTAATACTGAGTTGCCCACAAACACTTTTAATTAACCACTACAATGAATTAAACCAAATCTTACAAACAAAAAATATTTGCACCATTTCAACATTAATCCTAAACCCATAGAGTATCACTATTTCATTTTATGAAAATTGAAAACTTGTTATAACAACACAATTTTCTTCAAATAAATTTATGCTATCTATACAGGATTTACTCTATAAGAACTAAAATTTTCTATCCATTTACAAGATATGGAACAAAAATTACACTAATACTAAAATTTTACCTCATATTAAATCACCAAAAATACCAATCCAATCCTATCTTAATATAAATCTTACTTATTCTTTAATCACTGTAGTTTAAAATAACTCTAAATATACTATATTCTTAGATAACTTTACTCTTTCAATGTATTACTTTAAATAACAAAAATAAAATAATTTATTTAAAAATATATTAAAAATTGATTTTCTTTTAGGATACGAAAATATTAATTATCTTATAAATTTTTAATTTAAAATTACAGTTATTTTGGAACTGAGACAATAAGAAATCAAAATTTGAACTTTCATTAAAAGTATTCCCATTTTTTATAAATTAAAACAAACATTTTAAATAGAAATATTTTTTTATCGTATGTTTGGATCCGAGCATAAATTTACTGTAATGGATCAAATGAGTTGAAAGTTAAAAAACTAAAAAAAGAAATATTATTAAAAAATAGAAAATAAGACAAATTTTTGTTGTAAACTTTCTTCATTATATCGAAGATTTGAAAGGGGAAGGGTTTAGATTTTTTCAAACATTTTATATAATTTATTTGATTATTAATACATTAATATTGATATTTATATAACAATAAAATAAATATAATTAATTATATAATATAATAATAATAATAATTATTATTAATATTAGTTTTTGATAAGATTATAAAAAAATAATAAAAGTAATAATAATAAAATTAAAAAATATAATAATAATTAAAATAAAATTATAAAAAATAATTTAATTATATAATATACCATAATAATATTAATAATTACTAAAATAATAATAAATTTAATAAAATTATAAAATGATAATAATATTAATAAAAAATTATTAATAGAAATTATAACAATATTGGAAATAGATTTATAAAATAATAATATTAATAATAATAATAATAATTTAATTTTTATTTTTAAATAATTAATAATCTTATAACTTTATTAAGAAAAGTAATGATAATTTATTAATCACAAACAAAAAATTCATTATTTTTAATTTTAAATTAATTAAAATTACAAAATTATCCACTAAAAAATTATTTTATAAATTACATACATCACATTACTCACAAACTTTTATAAACTTTTCACTTATATCTTACTATCTTTCTCTTGATCCAAACAACCAAATTTTGCGCACATTTTCATCTCAAATCGATTGCCTCATATCCACCATCTCATCCAAATGTACCTTTAGAATAAGTTTTAAAAAGAAAAGAATAAGTTTTTTTCTTAAATGAAATATTTTTTTAAGAATTATTATTACTCTCTCATATTTTTTTAATTTTTCGAAATTAAAGTTTGATATTTTAAAATAATATTGTAGTTTAAAAAAAAACTCTTTGTGATAAGTACGTAATTTGTAAAAACAATATTAAAAAATATTAAATAATCAATTTTAAAAAATATATATAATTTTTTAAAATAATGTCAAAAAAATTTATTTAAGTATTTTGAATAAAAAATTATTCAGTTACTTATTTTATTAAATAAATAAATTATTTTTTAGGGATTATCAAAAATTACAATTTTCAATTGAAAGATAACGTTGAAATTACCAAGCGGTGTATCTTATTATATAATCGTCTACATATTATTGATAACATAAAATATTAAAACATAAATAAAATTATGAAGGAAAAACTTAATGACACATTTCCTTTACCTTGCAACCACAATAAAAATAATAATTTTATTACTTTTAAAGTACATAACTTAAAAATATATTTTAACATGGACTAACTTAAACATATGTTTGTCGAAAAAAAAAAAAACTAAAATATCCTGTTCGGTGGATACATAATAAAAGCCAAACAGAACCTAAGGAAGGGAGGGACATGGAGTTGGTTCACAGAAGAACACGACGGTAACGATGGATGACCCACAACTGAAGCAACTCTTGAAGCGGTCGCAAAGGTCAAAGTCCTCATCATCTTCTTCTTCTTCCCACATCACCAATCTCGATGATGGCTGTCTTATGCACATTTTCAGCTTCCTTCTCCCTATTCCAGGTATAACCCCCTTCTTTTTCCCCTTTGCCCTTCTAATTTTTTCTGTAAAATTTCAATCTTTTCGCCCAATTCAACAACACCCTTGTCTTTTTTCTGTTCAATTTTGCTACTTTGATGTGCCTTGGTGGGATTTATGGTACTTAACCTGCCTTTAAGCTGCTAATTAGCAACATGAACTAGGTTTTGTTTTCATTTCTCCCCTGTTTGAAAATATTGTGATTAATTGGTGTTTAAACTTTTTTTATTGCTTGCATTTTGTTGTGTTACGAGGATGAAAGCTTAAAATTTGATACTTGAACCAACTGTGTGTTGGGTTATGGTGTCAAAATTTGGAGCCTTGAGATGGATATTTGTGAAATGAATATACAGCCATGCTCATGTTTACTTTCATGTTGTGCAAGTTTAGTGAAGCCTGTGACATGAATTTTGGGCAGGTGAAAGCCCTGCTGCATTATTAGCTTTTCTCTTTCCTTCTGTGTTGTCTCTATTATTTCTGCTAGTTTTAGATGTTGTTATATCCTTACTCTCTTAGTGCTTACCCTTGGATCTTTTCATCAATTAATTTTCCTTCAATGGAAAAGGAAGAAGAAATTAATAACATTCTGCAGAGCATTCTGTATCACAATGTTGCTATTGAGTTTGCAGATCGCTTTAATACCGCCCTCGTTTGCCACAGATGGAATTATTTGGCGTGTCATCCTCGCCTGTGGCTTCGGGTAGATAGATCAGTGAAAGACTCATCTGAACCTGGTGTTTTCCCCAACATTGAAACTGCTGTTTCTGCTTCAAGGCATGTAAAATTAATGCTATTTGTGTGTGATTTTAGATTTTTCTTCAGACTATGGATTCTAACTGTCACTTTCTTTCTTACAGACCAGGTGATACCATTTTAATAGCTGCTGGTGGAAGTCATCATGTAGCAAACATTCAAATAAGGAAACCACTTTGCTTAGTGAGTTATCCAATTTGTGTGCGTGTGTGTGAAACTATTTATTAGATTATTCTACTTTTAGTCAGATTTTTGAGTCTCATCCAGTTTCCACTAACAACCATCCTTGAGATTAGGCTTTGAACTTTTACGGTCTTTCCAAAGTTAACCAAATGTGATTTTAATGGGGTTTCACTGGTAGAGATAGGATAGGAGCTTGCGTATTCTGGGATGCTTAAGTCCCACATCGAGTGGTACCTGGTGCTCGGTAGAGTACTTAAGTGCTTGGTTCTCCCTCCTTAATAGTTAGCTTTTAAGGTTTGGTACTCAACAGGATATATGGATGGCTATTGGAAAACTTCATTGTTTGTTGCATCAATTTTCACTTTTGTCTTTGTTTTTTACTGTTTCACAAAAATAAAAACAATGATAGTGCATTCCTTTCTGTTCTATAAGGTTATCCCAATTTGTTTTAGGTCAGTTAGTGCTGCTGCAAACAAGTAGATTTCTTAAATTTATATGTCATGGGTCGGATTTATTATTAACACTAGATCAAGAGTTGGTTTCATTAGAGTATGGGTAAGACCCACAAATTGGAGTGATTGAGTGACCAAATTGGCAAAAAGAATGGTGAAAATGGAAGCATAATGTAGAACAGAAGCACAGCAAGAATGTTCAGACTCCATTGCCAACAAGAAGAATTTTCTCAGACTCCGATGCGACTGCCATCACAATGGAGATTAAGAAACACTATTTTCCATTCCTAAAGTGGTTCTTAGGTTGATGACATGTTTGGAAGTTCTCTTTCCATGAAGATGATCCTCGTGCTTTTAATCATAGGGTGCTAAAACAAGTCTTCTAAACAAGACTTTTTATTTGTTATTGTTTTCTAAAATGATTTTTCAGAACTGTATTGAAATAATATTAATAAAAGGACTAAAAAAAAACTGAGTGCTATTGGTTTCACGTCACTGCCAATTTCTTGCACTCGAATTCGTTACTGGTAGTTAGTGGTTGTCCTTATTCTAATTCTCAAGGAAACATTAATGATAGAAAATCTCTCCAAACTTTCGGTTTTCCCAAATCAATGTTGTTTGTTCAGATTGGTGCAGGTGAACTTCCTGATGACACAACACTTGTTTGTTCTCGAGGCTCAGACAGGTTTGCATTCCTTACATTTAAATTTTGTATAGTGTTCGTGTGAGGTAGTAGCTAGGAACCACTTCTATGCTGCTGGGTTTGAATGGATAATATTCTTGGCCAAACAGAATGGTTCATATCCTCTTAAAGATTAAAGTGAAAATTTTACAATATGAGGGACTATAACGTTTACAATAATGGTCAGCATTAATTTAATGCCTTGAAAAGTACTACAAATAACATAATCTTCAACAACACTTGGTATGTGTTTTTTGTTTTGTGTGAGCAGTGCACTAGAGTTCCTATCCACTTGCAAATTAGCAAACTTAACAGTGAGGGCTGAGCTAGGTTGCTGCTTGCTACATAGAAAGGGAAGGTTAACTATAGATGGATGCATCCTTCAATGTGAATCAAATCCTCTGGATTATCTCTCATGTCCCATTGTGAGCACAGCCAGTAGCAGTGAGGTGGTTCCCTCAGAAACCAAGAGTAGTAGTGATGGTGTATTTGTTTCTCAAACCCGAATTGAAGGGGGTGCCAAAGCTGTTTTAACAAGTGGGGATTTGGCTTTGCAACGTGTGAGAGTGATTTATGCTCGAACTTCACTTCTTTTCTGGTTTGATGTAGAGCAGATGTGTGATCAAATTGACCATGACAAGCCTCTCTGATATCATTATTTGTTTTGGTTGGTTACCTAGACTTGTCTGTAATTTTAGTAGTGATTATGGTATTTTCATTCTTTGACTTGTGCTCTTTTGGTTCTTGTAATTTACTCATATAAGCAACAAACATTCACTTTACCATGTTCTTCATAATGACTTGTCTACATTTAATGCACTAATTTTATAAGCCAAGTTACTCTCACATTTCATGAGATTTAATAATACGATACTGAGAAATGCAGGATATGATATATTAGATGTTTAGATTCATTTGGTGTATGTATATCTCTGCATTTATATACCTCGATAAAATAAATGCCATTGTAATTTTTTAAAACAACACTAAAGTTGAAAATCGTTATTTAATATTCTTCAAATTAAACATACTAAATGTATTAAACTCAAATGTATATATGAAGTAGAAATATCAAAGTATAGCTTTAAAACTTTGTTAAATATAAATTAGAAATTGTAAAATTGTCTATTGTTTAGAAACAATAATAATATCAATTTCATTAGTTCCTTAAACAGCATAATGTTGGCATTGAAAGGTTTTCCAACATTCAATTAATAATGTTCCATATTTTAGTACTTTAGTATGTGCATGATTAAACTCTTTTAGGATTCAGTTTATTTCTTTTCGGAAGTAAAAGTAGCAAGCACTTTGGTATGAGCATGGATAAACTCTTTTAGGATTCAATTTATTTCTTTTTAACGAGTGAATGGAAGAATAGATATTGCAAATTTTTACTACAAGATGAAGAACAAGGTTATTTAAGAAACTTCAATGTTAGCTCTTGAAGGAGAGAGGTAGAAGAAATTTGCATCACCTACCAATTTAGAATTTAATGTCCAGTTATATGCAACCAAGTAAAAGAAATAAAGTTATTTGATTTTGATGAAGAAGGCTGTATAACTAAAATTTCCTCAATTTTTAGTGATTGTGAAAAGCTTTACTCACATAGGGTGAATTATGCAATAAAGAGGAATAAAGAGGAATGGAACTTTTAATTTCTTAAGTAATCAATACATTATTAACTAATTCATACACTTATGATTTGTCACTTTCTTCTTTTTCTTCTTGCTTATATATAATTGTCTTTATTTTTCCTATCATATTAGAGTATATTATATCTCATAGATCAAATGAAGTGTAAGACTGTTTGTACCATACGCCATGAACATGTTATAGATAAGCTTAGTCAAAACTAAAATATATTCAATTTTAAGCATGTTATATATAAGTTTAGTCAAACTTAAAATATAGGTCATTTTGTCTCATTGATTGTATTGATTGTAACAAATATTAATATATTGTATTGATTGTATTTAGAATAATTAAATTTATGCTAATAACATGTATCATATTGATTGTATTTAGAATAATTAAATTTTGTTTACATTAATTATGTAACAAGATCGATTTTATTTATTTTATTACTTTTTAATAACGGTGACATCTTCATATATAAATCGATTTAGAATTATATTTGGATGTAGCACAAATATTAATATATTGACAGAAACAGAATTGTTATTTACAATGGAGTTTATACAAGCTATTTATACAAGTACTAAGTATCACTGTATTAATACAAAAGTTTTGGGATCTAAAAATTGACACGGCCAGAAACCAAAATTAGGTAATTTTGTCATGAGGTAATTTAAGATTGCGATATGTACCAACAGTATAAATAATAAAGAGATTAGAAAGTTAGTGTATATATGAAGATTAATAGTCATTTCCTTTAGATTTAAAAATTTATAAAAAAAAATGGATTATTTGGATTTTGATAGTTGAAAAATAGAAACATAGTTAAATAATTTTTTAGAATTCAATCAAAGATGTAAATCCTTAATTTTCCATTACACTCTTTGAACGAAAGATAAAACAAAGAACAAAGAAAAAAGAGAAAGTAAAAGTACAAATAAGAGTGAAATTGAAGTGATAATTTGTTTTATTTGACTGGATGAATAATGAGGAATGATGAAATAGTTCATCAGGAAGAACTTGTTCTTCCTTTTATCCTCGCATAAAATAGGTAGGTCTTCATATTCATACTTATTAATTATAAGAAAACAAAAATACTTCATTCTTACTGAAGTGGAAAACACAACTCATATAAAAAACTATATAAAGAAAAGCAAAATATAAGTCTATCCATAACAACTAATATCCGAAAAAAGATATTTATAAAATTAGAGACTACGTGTGTAATATATTTAGTGAACTAAAATAAAATTATTTAGGTAGACATAAATAATTTACGTATAACTTTATTAGAATTGTTTAGAATGTGAACTAACTTCTTTATTTGTGATATAGGAATTTATTTATTTAACTATAAAGTAGACAAAACTGTAAAACTAAAATGGTATTTAAAACACTTTGAAATTTAGAAGAAGAGACACATGATTTTAATAAAAATGAAAATAGTTTTCTATTAGGATTTTTTTTCTGCATTTTACAATCTCATAAAAAAATCCATTTATTCTTATCACGATCATCTTTAAAATTATCAAACTTTGTTATGACACATTCCTTTAACCAAGTTTTCATTATTAAGATTTCAATTTTTAATGTTTTATTTTTAATTTATTCAATCCCTAAATTCCTAATCATTTATAGACAGAATTTTATCACAAATAGTATAAAATCGATTGAGAAAAGTAATTGAAAACTAGCAAAAACAATTTAAAAACTTGTGTAAGCCATACTTGAAGTTAACTTAACGGCAAAATCTTCTTCCACCTCTCCATTTTTAATCTGCAACCCATCATTAACGCCAAAATGATTAAAATGCCCTCTGTGTTTATAATTTAAATAGGTTTTAGAAAATATTTTCTAAAATCTATTTCTGAATATAAATTTTACGTTCTTATAAATCTATCTATACCAATCATCATTTTATAAAATTTAATTAAATTTAAAGTTTATATCTTAATAAAATTTAACAAATCTATTATAATATTTATTATCAAACCATTCATAAATATATAATTTTTATTTAACTTAAAAGATAAGTTTCAAATCATAGACTATTTCTAAACATTCGTATCCATGGGACATCTTTGCATTCAAATAAGAACGCATAAATGGTTGCATTCAAATATTCAAAAGTTAACTCTTGAGTCAGGCAAGGTGATAAAAGTGTGGGCAAAACATTGTGGAATTCTTTGCACCATCAATAATATTAATTACTATAACATGCATACAAATCAATATCTCATCAATATTCCTCTCATGTTTTTGAATATTATACAAACTCCCCATTTTTGTCAACCCATTAGAAAAATTTGAAAATTTACTAAAACCGTATCTAACAAAAAAAAGGTTGGGTGAAATATCAAAAGAAAGTGAAGTCATACTAATATAGACTATAATTACATTTTATCGTTTATGTTCTAAATTTTATGTTCCAAAAAATACTCCCTGTGGATTTGAAATAAAATGTTAAAGATAATTTTTTGTATTTTTAAAATTGATGGGGTGCTTTTTGCCTAACTTGATTAGTCCCTGGAGGAAATGTGTTAGATAAAACAGTATCAAACTGATTGAGTATAGCCTTCGGCTTATATAGTTCTACAAAGCCATCAAATGTGATTTTTACTTTGTACACCTACCTACGACTGATGCAATATTTAGTAGGAGGAAGATGTACAAAGGACCAAGTATTATTAAAATCTAATGCCTAAATCTCTTTTATCATGGTTGTATGTCATTCTGAAAATTTCACATCTTGATGAAAAAATTATGCTTGATTCACATATGCCTTGTAAGACAGAGATAGATTGGTTAAAGAGAAAAAATGATGATAGCAAATGTTTACTGACGATGAAAACGAACACAGTCACTAGAAATTGATTCACAGCTCTATACTTTCTTCCTGCACCTTCTAAAAATAACATTTTATTCTCTTTATTTTCTTCATCTTCTTGACAGCGTCTCGATTCTGTTATCCAAAATATAAACATACACATTTCAGAATAAATAAATTGAATTATACAATTTAAAATATAAATTTTAAGAAAATATTTTAGTACTTCTCGAATTATGGAATGCAGGAAGAAAAGCAAGAAGAAACACTCTATATTGACATAGTGAAAATTTTTCCACAAATAGGAAAAAAAATTATCGAAAACCATTAAAAGTTAAACTAGGCACTCTCAGGCATAGATTCTGAAACTACCCAAAAGCTTGGAGTAATAATGACTTAGAGAGAGTCCTTATTGCAAAGTTGCAAAATGGCGATTTAATTGATGGATGAGAAGACCATTTATTTGCTCAAAGTTTACTCAAATTTTGGCAACACTAAACATACGAGGCACAGTTTCTTGCATTTCTTCGAATAAATAATTCAATAACAAAGAGAATTATTGATTGGTACCAAATATAAAAGATAACTCATAACTAAAGAATTCTTCCAGAAATGAAACAAAAATATAAGCTTATCTATAACAACTAATAAATAACTAAATAATAAAAAAAATATAAATATATTATTAAAATTCTTTGTTAGTTAGCAACGAGATCAAATCATCATCTTATAAACGAGTTTTATGTGGTTGAATTAAGTTTAAAAGTTTATCATGTTACACTCTTAGAAGACTGTCTAATCTCAAGTTTCTCATTTGAGCTAGTGATAACTTCAATTCATAAACCATTTCTAAACATTCGCATCCATGGACGTCTTTGCCACGACAGAGGCAACAACGCAGAAATGGTTGCATTCAAATATTCAAAAGTCTTGAGTCATGCAAAATAAGATGACAAAAGCGTGGACACGGACTCTGGGGGCAAAACGTTGTGGAATTCTTTGCACCATCAAAATTAATTACTAGAAGTGCCCACAAATCAATATCTCATGAATATTCCACTCATTACTTTTAGTATTATACAAACTCTTCATAGTCTCAAACTTTTACTCTATCAGCCAAATTTTGCCAACCCATTTATAGAAAAATTTGAAAATTTACTAAAACCGCATCCAACAGAAAAGGTTCTGTGAAATATCGAAAGAAAGTGAAGTCATACTAATATAGACTATACTTACATTTTATCTTAATTAGTATATATATATATATATATTTAAATAATAAAATACATAGAAGTAAAACGGGTAATATAATTAATACACAAAAATTAGAAAAGGAAAAAAAAAATCTAATTATTAATAAAATAGATAGACAAAAACACTTAGAAGTGGATAATGGGTACAGTTGTCCTTAAACTTGCGTTAACTTCACACAAATTTTAGCAAGGACCACAATTTCAGAAGATGAGCATCATGGAACGTAGAAATGGGTTCAGATTAGAGTCTCTAAGTCAAGCAATGGCGTGACATGCATGCATAGCGTCAATGGGGACAAAAGTCTTGTGGAATTTCCATGTTTATGGCTCTTCTATTCAGCCAAGGCTTGTCGCAGTATAAGAATTACCAACTACCATATTATTCATCATCAATATTCCTTCTGATACCTATTTGCAGAGGATGCAGTTTTTGGATTCCAATTTCCATGGAATGTCCTTTCTTGTTATTTATGTTTTGTTTTTTGTGAGCTCTGTTGTGGAGTTAGGATCCGCGTCTACACCATCGCAGCTTCAATTGGAAGCAAACACTATCATCAATAGTGGATGGTGGAATCTCTCGTCCTCAGATTCACATCGTATCTGTTCATTGATTTATGGTATACAGTGCAATGATGGTGGAAGTGTAATTGGTATAAGATATCTGTGTTCCAAACGACGGATTCAATTAGCAACACTAAACCTCTCAGCTTTGGAGAATTTAGAATCCTTTGAGATCTCCAACTGTAGTCTAGAAGGCTCTATCCCACCTGAAATTGTAAATCTTTCCCAACTCACTTATCTTGATTTATCCAACAATTTTCTTCAAGGGAAAATACCTCCGACGATAGAAAATCTTTCCAAACTCACTCATCTCGATTTATCCTTCAATTATCTTGAAGGTGAAATACCTCTCACGATAGGAAATCTTTTGGAACTCACTTATCTTAATTTATCCTACAATTTTTTCCATGAGGAGATACCTCCTACCTCCACAATAGGAAATCTTTCCCAACTCACTCATCTTGATTTATCCAACAATTTTCTTCAAGGTGAAATACCTCCCACAATAGGAAAATTTTCCACAATAGGAAAATTTTCCAAACTCACTTATCTTGATTTATCCCACAATTCTTTCCATAAGGAGATACCTCCTACCTCCACAATAGGAAATCTTTCCCAACTCACTCATCTTGATTTATCCAACAATTTTCTTCAAGGTGAAATACCTCCCACAATAGGAAATCTTTTCAAACTCACTTATCTTGATTTATCCCACAATTCTCTTCAAGGTGAAATACCTCACACCATAGGAAATCTTTCCAAACTTTTTTCTCTTAATTTATCCTACAATTCTCTTTATGGTGAAATACCTCCCACAATAGGAAATCTTTCCAAATTCTTTTATCTTGATTTATCCAATGTGGACCTTTCTTTCAATAATTTGGAGGGTCCCATTCCAGACGGTTTAGATCCATATGTGCTAAAAGGAAACAAGGGTGTATGCAGCAACTTTTTAAATATACAAACGGAATTCCAAATCCAGCCTTGTCCAGTCCGCGGACTAACGTGGAATCAACTGGTCATAATTCTTTCTGTTACCATTTTCCTAATCATAACCTTCTTTTCACTTCTATATCTGAGGCACAATCGCGGTGTAGTCAAGAACAAACATGCAAGGTTAACAACAGAAACATCTAAGAATGGGGACTTGTTCTGCATATGGAACTATGACGGAAGCATAGCCTATGAAGACATCATTACAGCAACTGAAGACTTTGACCTCAAATATTGTATTGGAACAGGTGCATACGGGAGTGTTTATAGGGCTCAACTACCAAGTGGCAAGATTGTTGCGGTGAAAAAACTCCATGGCTTTGAAGCAGAGGTCCCCACATTTGATGAGAGTTTCAGAAACGAAGCCAAAGTACTATCAGAAATAAAGCACCGCCATATCGTCAAGCTCCATGGATTCTGCTTGCACAAAAGAATCATGTTTTTGATTTATGAGTACATGGAGAAAGGAAGCCTGTTTTCTGTCTTGTTTGATGACATGGAAGCAATGGAATTGGATTGGAAAAAGAGGGTTAACACAGTGAAAGGCACTGCACATGCTCTCTCATATCTACATCATGATTGTGTCCCTCCAATAGTGCACAGAGACATATCAGCAAGCAACGTGTTGCTTAACTCCAAGTGGGAGCCTACTGTTTCTGACTTTGGCACAGCTCGATTTCTCAACCTTGATTCATCCAATCGAACTATAGTGGCTGGAACCATTGGATACATAGCTCCAGGTAAATTGTTCATATTCTTCTCTAGTTCTATATGTTTATTTATGATTTCATGAAGATCAACCCTAATTAAAATACATATAAGCAGTTGGAATAGGTTTTTACATTTATATTTCCAACTATTTTGCTTTGGATCTTTCAATGTGATGTTGGAAAAATGCAGAGCTTGCATATACAATGGTTGTGAATGAAAAGTGTGATGTGTATAGCTTCGGAGTGGTGGCGCTGGAAACTTTGATGGGAAAACATCCTAAGGAAATACTCGCATCACTTCAATCAACTTCTATGGATGATGACATCAAATTATGTGAAATATTGGACCAACGCCTCCCGCACCCAACATTTTCAGTTTTACAAGACATAGTTGTTGTTGCCGTTGTGGCTTTTGCGTGCTTAAATCCCAATCCTTGCTCTCGTCCAACAATGAAATGCATCTCTCAATGTTTTCTTAGTCAGCTCACACCATTCAACATTCCTTTACGGCATATTTCATTGCCGCAGCTCATGAGTCAAGAACTCAGCCACTACTTGAAATTGTGAACTTTCTGAAATCTATAGTAGAAATTTAGACTATAACAGCTTTCCATAAAGATTTTGTGGTTATTTATCAGTTGAATAGTTACAAAACTTTTTGAAATTATGTCCTTTTATGTCCAATATAGATTATAGTAATGATAAAATGAGTAATCATTGTATGTCTAACACAAGTTGTTCTTACCCTTGTGGTTAAAACAATTGTTATTTCATAACCAAATGATATCAAAGATATGTTATGTGGCATGTTGAAAACACAACAACAACAACATAATAATAATAAATTTGTTTTCCAAAGTGTAAAATAATGCTTTCTTTCTTAACAAACTCTCTATATAAAATTACTCTACAATCATATTAAATGATTATCAGAATTATGAATTCATAAGTAACTATTGTCCAAAATATTTTTTTTTTTAAAAAAATAGTCTCTTATTTAAATGGTAATTTATATATTTTTTGTTATCCCATTTAAAATGCTATCTTGATCTGAGCCATTATGGACTTATTCATAACTTGATCTGATCCAGTATATATGCATAAATATGGTTTCTCTTGCCTAGGTTAAGAGAACACGTGACCAAATTTTCGACACTTGAAACAAACAGGTCTCTTAGTATGACCATCTTTACAATAATACTCTTTTTCTGTTCACACTTAAGACACTTAATATCTTTATTAGAGACTCCATTGGAATTTCCTGAAAAAGCTTGGATGGGTTATAGGGCTTTGCATCATTATGTCTCCATTTATTTAGCTAAGGCCCAAATTATTTTGATTTATTATTTTAATTATTTTCAAAATCTTCCAGAAATTGACATTTGTGAATAAGTATAAGAAAACTATAAATTTCTAATACCTCCAATGCCTTTCTTAGTTCATGCCTAAGTTCATATTCAAATTTTTTGTACTTCATTTTCATTCTCTTATTTGGGTGATGAAAGAAAGTAAAGTATTTTCCAAACTCTTTAAATTTAGAACCATATTTTACTAGGTCATACTCTCTTATGCATAAATTTTATTTCTTTTTATCTTCTCACAGGAAAGTATCCCATCAGTATTCAACCTCTCCTATTAACATAAACATAACATAATTTGCCTTAATTCATAACTCAACATTTTTTTCTATTTTATTAATCCATTACTAAAATTGTGAAGGCATGCTTCTCATAAATTCCATTAAACTTGCAATTATGTAGGTCCTTTAGGTCTTTGATTTCTTAATAATAACGTAGCATGGAGTGTTCCTCCGACACCAGCTAATTGTAACACCTCTTTCTAATATATCGCGATTCTTAATTTAATTGTATTCTATGATGTATAAATATTCTAAACTGTTAATTTAATTATGATAATCATTAAATAAATGAAACGAAGTTAGGACACTTTATTCCACAAAGATAGTTATGAAATAAACAAATAAATAATGTTAGTAGCATCTCAAACAACTAGACAAGATTTTTGTATATAATGTCAAGAAGCCGATATCATTTCTTTCTTGCTAAACAAATATTTGCAGTAATCCCTAAAAAGAAAAATACTAGGAAGCCTTAGTGATTGCCCATGACCAGGCAAAAACTTTAAATGACTACAGGGTTATACCCGTTAGGATTTTCTTATATATTTCCCGTTATAATTTTTTCACCCCAATCCCCAGTATTATACAAGATTTATTTTCTTGTGCATATATCACTATCCCGCCATTCTCAGAGATCATCACAAACAACCTGAAAACTGAGCACCAAATGTCATTAAATAGATGTCCCTTTAAAACAAAATCCTTAAGATGGTTGGATAACAACAACGTTGATAATTTATTGCTACTGTCAAAAATCATCGATAATATGTTTGTATTAAAGAGTTGCATGTTCAATTTCTAATTGAAATACTTATTCAAAATTAGCCCTCATAAAAAAGAATGAAGACTGGTGAAATAGATTGAGTATAGAATTATGGAAAGGAAAAAACTCAGATAACTATTAGTAGGTGAGTTGGCGCCCTTGTTCCATTGACTATCTATGCACAAAACACCAAGTTATACTCATCTTTTCTGTTTCAAAATTAATACAGCTGCTTCACCAGTACTCTAAAGCAATAGACTATAGACACAAATACAAAATGCAAACATATTAAAATTTAATAGATTGCTTACCGTTGTAGGACCAAACATTGGGGTAGCTGAACTCAATTCCCTGTAGTCGGTCTCTGTTTCACCACCAAATCATCAGCAGAGTAATAATCAGCTATGAGCCGGTACATATATGATGGGTTATGCCCTCCGCTGAGAAGTTCCGAAACCAGAAAATGCAAGAAAAGCAAAAGATTAATACACTTACTTTCTCAAGTGCTGATAAAAAAGAAATTACTTTCTCAAGTCAGCAATGAAGTAGAGCTAATTTTCTTGATTAATTCCATTTTAACTTACGTGTCAGTAATGAAGAGATTAACAAGGTCTGGTGGCACATAATCAAATGCTGGATTAACAACGTGAAGAGAACCAACACCAGTTGCAGAATCCATCAAATCTGAGAATTCTCCAAAGTCTAGTAGCTCGGATGGAGATCTCAACTCATTCAGTAGGACATGAGGATTGTGAGGATACAAAGGGCACAACTGTCAATAAAACAAAGCAATTTTCAATGAAGTCAAATAGTCGGTAACATGCAGCACAGCTTAATTCCATAGCTGGATGAGGTAACAAGGTTTACTTACTAGCAATTAAGGGTTGCTTGAGGTAATGTGTATTAGCTACGATGCAGGATACCATAAAGCAATACACTAATTTAACAATAGGAAACTATATGTGATACGTATTTACAAATGTATAAAATTCTTGAAACATAATAAATATATTGTACCTACTCGTATCTAAGATATATGTAGATCCGTGTAAATAATATAAAATCTAATCAAATCGGATGCAACTATATAACTTAGATATTTATATAGCAATAATTAATTGAATAAAAAAAATTCAATAATCAATCATATTTCGTATTCAATATCTTTTGAATACTTCAATCCTAGACCTTCCATAAAGGCCTATAATTATAAATCAATCCCATAAGGAGTACTCATATTCACTTATATACATATAATTATTTGTGCTCTTACGGACTTGAGTGTCCCTTCTATAAGTGAATCTCCCCTCATCGTCTTCAGCAAACTCGACAATCAGATCTCGGAGTCATAACCGGAGACCAACATTGTTTTCCGATGAGAACATTTGGTGCCCCATGGGGCACAGGTAAAATTGTTCCTGTACCACAAGTCTTATGTTACTCACTAGAAGCAAAATTGCCACATCATCATCATCATCATTGTATCCTAAGAGGGACTTCGCAAGCATCGATTATTCGTTTAGTTTAGTTGTGAATTCTTATGTTGTTACTCTAATATCCAATAGTATATCAGCGCTATTATTCCGCTGCTACTGTTTGCTAAAATAGTGTTGTAGAAAAATCTGAGTATGCTCTACAACTAGTCTAATATCTCACATTAGAAAAGAATAACCCTTGTTACTAGATACAGAGTGTGGTAGTGTAAAAATGCATATCTAGGAAAGTTCTGGCAAAAAAAAAAAAAAAAGAAAATTGGTATTTAAGCATATCTGTTGGTAACCCACCTCTCTTTCTTGGGAACTTGCCTAGTGTACTAGTTGACGGTCTATAGTCATAGTTCCAATAAACAGTATTGTTCATAGTGAGAAGTGCATAAGTCGATTTTAAATCCATGACAACAAATTATGAGATACAGAAGTTCAATGAGAATAATTTCATTTCTCGCTGTAAAGTACATATTCTCGACCTACACCTAATGGCAGTCATGCATATGCTTGTGGTGGGTCTTCACCTAGGAAAATTCCTTGACACACTAGCCAACATCGACGAGCTCCACAATCAAGCAACACTATATCAACATAGAGGAGAGAGAACTCTGACACAAAGAAAACGGCGACAAAAGTTGCTTCTACCTTGGAATAACACACAAGCCTTTAAGAAAAGGAAGGTGTGTCAGTAGGTATGATAGTTATACCCTTTGAACATTAGTCAAGATGTTATTATTTAGGATGTAGGTGGTTTCCATGGTAGAGGAAGTGGAAATCACTAGAACCAAGTGACTTCAGAAGCCGAGCACGAATAGAGGGAGCAACCTTGGAAAAATCCCAATGACGTCAGATGGACCATCAATACTATAACAAGAGGATTTGCTCGAGAAAGCAACTCAAGTTTTGCAAGAAAAAGACATCTTTGTAGTATTAACTAACAATTTGGTGGGTTGAAAAGCTCCTCATCGACTAGGGAAGCTTGACAGACACGCTTTACTGGTCGATGTTCTTAAAGCTTGACATCCCTACTTCTCTCATCTAGTCGTACTCGAACCCGTTGCTAGGTTTTACAAGGGAATGTGTGCACACCCGAGCATATGTCAAACTGCATACTACGTTCAACACAAGTGAAGCATTTTGAACACTCACGGTCTAGTATATTTTAGTGGAGGCCGACACTTCGTATAACATCTAAAACCACTGTAGTCATTTATTAGATCTTATATTTAAATTTACAAATTTAGCAGAATGTATATTATTATTATACTAATAAATGCACATACACATAACAACTAGTTCTAAAATCTCGAGTTTAAAAAAATATCAAACTCCTTGCATCCAACAGATTTGGTAGTAACCTATCCACTCTATTTCCATATATAACAGAATAGGAAAGAACGTTCTAAGAATTCTTGTTTCCTATAGCATGACATATTTGAGGGAGATAGAGATAATATATTAACAATTTACCTTATGACTCCCGGCAAGTACAACAAAAGGAACAGCATGCCTATGAGCTGCAAGTGCAACCATATGCAACCCGATTGGGGCAATTACTCCACCATTAGCCATGACGGCATGAGCACCAACTATAACCTAAACAATTATAAGCTGAAATCAATTTAAATTCGGCACAAGTGTCTTGATTCCAAAATTTACACCAGAATCACAATACCATATTCACTCTGGAAATCATAGCAAAACTTGCAGAATCAGGAATTACTGTGGTTTGTAAGCCTCTAGCAGCCAATTCTTTTGCAAGGAGATGTCCCCGATACCTGATTGCATATGCAAATAATATTCAGTGGTTTTCTGAAGAATACAAACAAAGACTTTCTAATAAACTAGAATCATGCCTAGCAAATGTTAATTAGCCTTAACTACGAACCTTGGGGCACCTTCAGCAACAACAACCTTAAATGATCTTTTTTTCTCCTTTGCAGCACAAAGAAATTCGAACACTGTTTTTGAACTGCCTAGCGTTAATATTACCTCACTGAAAAGTAGCAGTGTAAACAAATAAGAAAGAGAATGAAATATTTTATTTTTTCTAAGAAATAAATAAAATAAAATCATAAAATCAAGACATAATCACATAAATCAACAGAATAATGTTTGTCTCCCTTAGACAAATGGATGTAAGAAAATAAATAATAGAGAAACTGAAGAATAGGGTACGGATTCTAGTATTAGTCATGTAGATCAAGCAACCCTTGACAACATGAAACAACCTCCATTTTGAGAAACATGAAATGATGAAACAACTCATTTTCCCCAAAAACAAAAGCAACAAACCATGTTAAAGTTGCTTTCAAAAACGTAAAATAATGAAGACTTTAATTTTTATGTGGTAAATTACAAGACATTTATTAAACATATGCAAGATATTCAGAATTAATACTATGTATTTGGAAATTGATCTTTGACCAATTATATCAAGCAATAGTAATAATCCCACCCAATACCAACGCCGTGTTCATAAAATAATTAAATCATCATTTTATTTATTCTATTACATCCAAGACCAACAATGCAATCCCCAAGGAAAGGTAAAGTAAGGCACAAACAGACTACAAGGGAAGCTTTGACAAATGCTACCATATAATAGTTAAACCAAAAAATAATTGGAATCTTCCATTGTAGCAGACCTCACCATTGTTAGTCCAATCTATTCCTCACAATCAAAGTAATGTAAAAAGAACTCAAAAAGAAAGCATCAGACATTGAATATTTTCATTGTCTCCTTACATCACAACAACAGTTTAGTTTGTGATTTAAGAGTTTAACCAATCTTGTAATAGTTGTAATGTTAATATTCATTATACAGCATGGTAAATAATTCTCAGGGCACAAGCCAAAAGCTTTCAATCAACCAAAGAGAATTCTTCGGTGCAGGAACCCTTTACCGGTGCCTATTTATGACCAGTGGTAAGAGGTCCAACTGTCTTATCATTGATGATAAAAGAAAATATTACATTCCTAGTCTAGGTGTGAAAATAGATTGACATGTAAATATGTTTTTCCCCTCAAGTTTTGAATCTCAGATCAATCTGCTTTTTGGGATCTTATAATGGCATGTTCTGAAACAGGCACTTTAAAGTAGCAAGAGATAAACACGTCTTAGAGTAGTTTAGGATGAAACGAACTTTTGATGAATATGTTCTACTGCTTGTTCTGCTATTTGCTCATGGCAAGAGGTTATGTCTTGAATAAGTTCATTGACTGCTTCAATGACATCATGCTTCAACTTCCGACCTCTTGTACCCTTTTCAACAGCTGTAACAACAGAAAACTCAGATAAATGTAGTTGAATACCAGAACAACAATTTCTTCATTAAATGCCACACAGCAACTAGGAGTCAATATGTTACAACTTTTACAATAATCAGTGAGATCAATCAACCAAAAACATATCAAGTAATGTCAATGAAGTGTTCTAATATTTTTACAAAAATCAGGAAAAAGAATTACATTTTGCGTTTTAGCATTAATTTTATTGGAGAGAATTATCTAAAAGAATACCTCTTTTGTGCGTCAGCATAATATTTTTGGATGTAAAAAGATTAAATGAAAAAGTAACTTTTCCATTGCATTTAAGCTTGAATTTCTGCATATCAAATATCAATATCTTTTTCCAAAAGGCAGAAAGATTATATCTGGAAAAAGATTAAAAAGATATAACAAAACTCAAGTTTCAGGCCATCCTCACATCTACTTTTCCCATCAGAGTCACCCGTTGAGGAAGGAGTTGGTGGAAGGGCAGCTGAATCAGTCACGTCCTCTAGAAGAGTTTGTAATGATGGTGGACGCAAGGTGCTTCTTGCAGCAGCTGCAACAACAGCAGCAGATAACGCAGGATGATCATCTCGCTCCACATCATCTTCATCATCACTTGTAGCGGACATCCCAAAACCAGCCATAGCATCTGTAACTAGGGAAAGATCCTCCTCCCTTATAATGTGAAGAACACGCCTCACAATATTTCCCACAGATAACTCTGCAATCCCATGCATAGCATGTTATAATATGCAAACAAGTAATTAATCTCAATTCCAAATGACTGAAAGATCTTTTAAGCAGAACTACTTGACTAGGTAATCAGGCAGCAAATAAATCAGAATATACATACTTTGACTGTCATAAAAACATTAACCACAGCAGCACACACAAAATGTACATTTTTTGGGTGCCTAGGGTACCAGCCAAGAACCACAGACGAATCCCTAAAGGTACAAATCCGTTTAAGCTGTTTATCTCTTCCAACAAATGTTTTACCATATACATCAACTTCACGACCAAACCCCTAATCCACATGCTAAACAAATACCAATACACACTAACAGATGCCATAAAATGTATATTTCTGTTATAAAATAATAAAAAAAAAAGTATGAAAACTTGATATATATATACCAATAGGATTAGCATCAATAATCTGCTCCCCCACAGCCCTTACTGCATTAATCAGAGATGTGGCCTGGTTTGTGTGTGGCACCCGCTGATGCGAAATCACTGACCGGAGCAACTCTGCTGTCTGCTTCGCTGTGGCCTGAGACCCTTCAATTTTACTATAATCACAACAACACAATCAATAACTAGAAATTACAAAAACAACAATTTAACACCAAATCAAACACACAAACAGAGAAAACAAAATCAATTCCTAAACCTCAAAAGTAACTCCTCGATCCCAATTACACATTCATCCAACTCAAACATCAACAGAGAAGGAAGAACTCACCGCTTCTTAAGCAGATTCACAAATTCATTAACAAGGGCTTGAACATCCGGCATTTTCCTCTAAAAAAAGCACAATAAAAATTACAGTATATATTATAACAAGAATAAGAATAAAAAAAAAAACGGAATAGGGATTTACGATTGAAAATATAAGTAGAACGGTACCCTAATTAGAGAAGGTTAGAATAAGAATATATGAAGTTAGTGTAAAAGAGAGTTCAAAATTGGAGATGCAATAGGAGAGTGTTTGGGATTGGGTTTTATTCTGACTTTAGTTGGGTTTGCGGGAATCCGATAGTCCGGTTTTGAATACGAGATACCCGCCACCACTATGCTTACAAGGGGTATCTGTTACTTTTACTAATAAGGTTCCAGCTTCTGAATGTGATGTGGGTTACTTTATAATATTTACTATTTATAAATTATAATAGTTAAGAGTTTTTTGATCAAAATAATGTGAATGAATAATCAATAATTATTATAAATTAATACATTTGTTTTAAGAAATTATTTCCATTTTTATCTAACTTCTCCTATTAATATAATGTCATATTAGTATTTAAAGGTTACCTAAAGATGCGAGAAGAAGGTGAGACAATTGTGGAACATTGCATGAGAGAAATGTTAGTAATAATTATAGAACTAAAACATAATATATAAAATATATATTATTTTAGTATATTCTTTATATATATATATATATATATATATATATATATATATATATATATATATATATATATATATATATATATATATATATACATAAATAATAAAAACATGTGTTTTGCTTTGTTTCTCTCTTAAGCAGCAGAAGAAGAAAAAAAATCTTATTTCTATGAAAGTGACAAATTAGTATAGTGAAAAATTGTTGGAGATAGAAAGATGTTGTGTTAGAAACATGAACTGACTAGGTTATGAGATGAGTATGATATGACTTATAAACTTTCCATTTATGTACGAGTTTTATTTTAACATTACTAGTTATAATAAGCAATATTAATAATGAGTTTAAATTTTATACATGTGAATAATAAAATAAATATTATAATAAATTTGTTGAAATAAAATAAATATGGCAATAAAGTTATTTAAATTAAATAAATATTAATTTGGCTGGGCAAGTTAATGTACCATATAAAATTTTATTTACTTAATTACTTTTATAATTATTTGTACATCACTAATTTTTTTAATCTTAAAATATTTAAGAAAAAATTGCAAAGATATTTAATAATATATTAAATACATACAAGTATTTAAAATGATTATTAAAAAACTGTTTTATGTTATAAATTTGTTAATAAAAAGTTAAAAATATTAATAATGAATATAAGAATAATGTAACGTCCACAAAATATAAATCTATTACAACAGCATGTGGAATAACACATATAGACATATTTTACAGTTTAAAATACTTAATGTGCTTCAATATATATATATATATATATATATATATATATA
>Ga0209700_101001_pt1 | contig 57216 bp, 31 predicted proteins | sample SiratroredBW_FD_187528 | JGI IMG/M metagenome (GOLD analysis project Ga0209700, IMG submission 187528) | Root nodule microbial communities of legume samples collected from California, USA - Siratro red BW (SPAdes) (version 2) | ecosystem: Host-associated > Plants > Roots > Nodule | place: USA...
CGACTCCCGAACTCTAAATCCGGTTTGCAAACTTGCCTTATTTTGTTTTTGGTTTTCCATAATTTTTCCTAATAAACTATGGTGGCGACTCCTCTGTTTTGAAAACGAAAATTATTTTTTTGTTCGTTGTTCCCGTCGTGACCCCGGTTGTGACAATGCTTCAAGAATTTTCAAGTTCAAAAAAATCATCATTCCTGCTAAAAGCTAAAAACCAAGATCATTTTGATGAAATTTGTTTGTTATCCTTTTATTCAAATCTTTGATCATTCATAATTATATGTTGTGCGTTGCATTAATTGTCTAGTAACAAATATCAAGCAGGTGAAGTTATAATCCAATTACGAAGTTTAAGTTCCTCTTAAGTTAGAAGAGTTGTGTCTAACTATTAATTATAGGTTTTGACTTAGTTTTAAGTATTCAATGTAACAATTGATATCAAAGTTAAAGTTGTGCGTTTGATCTTCCAAAGAGGTAGATTATAAGGAGGAAACTATTGTGAATTGCACCAATTGTCTAACCATAGAATTCAAGTGCGACAAGTCAACTTTAAATCATGACACTTTGATTGCTACTTTTTTAAGTAAAAAGGAATGTGTTGCAACTATTAGGTGTAATACATGTTGTAGGTATATTGTTAGCAAAGTGTATATATAATCTCTCCAAGAATGTTACCTCCTAAATCAAATGTTTCAAAAAAAGTTTTTTGAATTTGTTAATAGAGAGAAAGTATTTAAAAAGGCATTGCAACTTCTTTTATTGCGCTACCTTTTATTTTCAAATAAAATGACCATTAAATAGTAAAAGAAAAACGAAGTTGTCGTGATAATTTTATTTTCTGTAAAGACTTTAGCATTAAGTAAATTCAATTATAAATAATAAAATTTTGAAATCCAACTCTATAAACACTTAATATTTTGATATTGAAAACATAATTATACTTTGGGACCAAAATACCCTTTCTCTTTCTTAAATCTCTTTAAGTATTGTGTTATGGTATTTGCAATAGTCTCACATTATTCAGGAGTGGACGTCAAGAGTAATTTAAATACACATTCATTCCGTAATCTTTCAAGACATTTTAAGGATAAAATAATGACAAAGTTCTAAGTTTCAAAGCGATTAATACTTTGGATGCGTCGTCACACACCATTTAAAAATCGAGGTTAAGGACAATTTAGATATATCTTCCTCTCTTAACTCTCTAAAACGTCTTTTAAACTCATATGTAATAATTAACCATAACAATTATATATTAATATATTAGAGGTGAGAACAACAATTTTCTTAAAAAGAACTTTCCAAAAGTGTAATAAAAGAAAGATCCAAAAGCTTACTTTTCTACTTTGGAAAGTGCTCTCCAAAAGTCATTTGGGAGGGATGTGTTTTGTGTTCTAAAAGCTTAATTTTCCAATTTCGCAAAAGACTTTTCTAAAGGTAATTGTTGCATTCTGAAAAAGGAATGTTTAAGTTAGTTTTATGTTGCGAAATGGCTATTTCAGAAATGTTTGTGAATCTCCGTTCCGGAAACCAAAAAAAAAAAAAATACTGTGTACCTACACTTAATAGTGAAGCCACATAACACCTTATATCGCTACGTGTCGACCGCCTAACAATACCAAACACTCTCCTAACCAAAGAAAATTCTCTTTACCAAAATTGAACCCAAATCAATCTTAAATAAATCCTAATCCAATTTCACGACTTGTAATAAGATAGGACCAAATGGAACGAAGAAGCAACCACCAAATGTGACGACGTTGCACTATCTCCTTCAAGCTGTAACACCACCTCCAATAAACCAAGTAGTTATCCAAAACCTTAATCCTAACCGAGAGGGACACTTATGTCCTTTTATTTTATTGATGGAGTGGAGGAAGCAATTGCCATGAAATATGTTTGTTATCCATGTGATCCATAAAATATATATCAATATGCATGCAAAGAGGATTTATTCCTTCCACTCTAAGTTCATTCAAAAATATTTGTCAAAAGCCATATGGAGAGAGAAATATAATAGATAAAATTAAAAAAGAAGTTGAAATAAATGAAAAACTAAAGCGAAGATTAAAGCTATTTAGTTAAAGAAAAAATACGCGAACGTATATGAAAAATAAATATTATATACTGTACTATTTTATTTCACTTTCTTCTTTCAAATACTTCAATTTATTTTCACATATTCTTCCTTTCTATTGTGTTTATAATTTACTATCATATTTTACTTTTCTCTCCTTCCTTCTTTTATGGTCAAAACACAATCAAGTGTATGATTACGTTGAACATAGCCAATATAGTGAAGAGATTAGGAACCCATTTTTAACTTGAGTTTTAATGAAATGATTTAAATTAATATTCTTTATAAATTAATACCATATAACATATTTGTATAAAAAATAAAAGTACATCGACACTTTTTTTCTATTACTTTTATAGTTCTATGTTTTTCTTTGTAAGAAATGTCAAAAATATCTTTCCATACCATTTTGTTGGAAAGATTTTGGATCGAGTGATTAAAAAATTTTGTGAAATGTACAATTTAAAAATTAAAAAGGTAGATGTGATATTTTTTTGAATTATTCTTTTTATTATTGTTTAACAATCTAGACTCTACAATTCTTAAGTAAAAAAATTAGTTTTAGATTACACATAATTTTAAATTCAAAGTATAATATTCAATTTAAGCATTTTTTTTATTTCTAAGATGGTAGAATTAAAAAGCTTTCGGATCATTCAATTGGGAATCTTCCCAACAAAATAGAATGGAAGAATATTTTGACATCACTGGTAAACGTGTAGGAAGAAAACATCGAGGTTCAGAAAGTAATAACCCAGAAGTTTTTTCCGTCTAATAGAATTAAGGCAATTGCTTCCTGCACTCCCACATTTGTTTCCTGCACCCATAAAAAGGTTAATGGCCTGTGGTGCGCTTGTGAGTGAAGAGAAAAGGGTTTTGTGATTAAAAATTTTGGTGCGGATAGTTTGAGAGGTTTGTTGGTTTTGCTAGGGTAGTTTTGATTTAAATGTAGGTGTATGATAAGGGTGTGGTGGATTTTATGATTGTTGTGGAGAGATACGACGGTGGGATGAGGTGGTTTTTTTTTTTTTTTTTTTTAATTCTGAAAATCGTTTTTCGATTCAAAAAACATTTCCTAAAACTTCAATTTTTTTGAAAGTTTCGGTTTATTCCAGAAAATATTTTCCGAAATACAATATTAATTTTTGAAAAACGTTTTTAAAAACATATTTTTGAAAAATATTTTTCAGAAGTCAATTTTACATTCCGAAAAACATATGTCGAAACTGCTTTTTCACTTCCAAAATTCATTTCGAAAGATCCTTTTCGGAAGTCATTTTCGAATTATGAAAAATGTTTTTCAAAACTACTTTATGCACCCCAAAATTCATTATGTAAAATGTTTTCTGGAAATCATTTTTATATCTCCTAATGTTCATTCCGGAATTATCCTGGAAGCCAATTTTACACACTCAAGGATAATTTTGTCATTTTATAGATATGATGGAGTGCAGAAAGCAAATGTGGGGTGCAGGAAAAAATTTTCATAGAATTAATCACAAGTACAAATTAAAATTTGAAAAGAAGTTAATAGTTTAGATCAATATACAAAAATATAAAAAAAGTTAAAAATTATCTACTAACAAAATTCTTACATCTGACAGCGAAATTTAAACTCCCTTTTGTGCAAAAATGGTCTCATTCTTCCCAATATCACTCTTTACAGACAAATTTAAAATTTAATTTTTAATTGAACACAAGTTATTCAAAATTATTTTAACTTAAAAACAGTCTCTAAACTAGAAATAATTCCCTACCAATTATGAAGATCAACTAATATCAAAATGATTACATTTCAACAAACATTTGGTGTCAAGTTACCTGAGATTAAAAAAAATAGAATTAATTCAACGTGTACACAAAATAAAATGGTGTCAAGGTGCCTTAAATTTAAATCTAAGTCAAACTCAAAAAAAAAAAAAAAAAAAAAATAAAAAAAAAAAAAAAAAAAAAAAAAAAAAAACTTAAGAAATAAGATTTGCAAAATCTATATCTCAAATATCTCTAGCAAATGTACCATCCATCTTTTATGATGTAATCCAGAGATATCCCAACACTTCAAAGGTAACACCTCTGACAAATGGAAACAGTTTAACTTTCCTAAAGTTTTCAACTATTAAGAACTCAAGTTAATACTCATAAACATTCTCTATTTTGTGCCTCTAAGATTTCAAATTTTCAGGTAAAGCCATTACTGATGCTCAATGAAGACTTGAATATTCCAAAGCCTTTGTTATTTTTATCCTGCAACCTTTTTACTACCAACAAAAGTTACAGAGCTGGCATTGATTTTTCAGCTGCTGACGATTGTTAAATTGATGACACTGAACGCATTAAAGATTTTTGAGTCAACATGGCACATAAACCAATGGCATTATATCTGAGCCCTCCCAGAGGAAGCCAATGACCCAAAATTTGATGAAATAATTTCATAGCACTTTACTGAGCAAATGGCCTGAGGTAATAAAAGAGGTAATGGATGCACTCTGCTGAAAACTGCCAGCACTCAGACAGATAACTGATCCGAGGCCAGCTAAGAATCAGTGCATTATTGATGTTCACACATTATGCAATGGTTCTTCCCCCTACCATTAAGACCTTTGCTACCCCACCCTCTGCACATTGGCCCCAGAACCTTAACTTTTACTTCTGCAACCTTGTGTGCTACCAAACAACAAGTACAAGAATTTGGTTACTACTTCACCTTTCAAATTGTGGTGGTGCTGGTGGTGATACATCCATATCTTTCCTGTTCAAATTAACAACACTAAAGCTAGTACTAAAACTTTTATAAACATTTTTCTTAACTTGTTGTACCCTTCATCCCATTTTTTTTTCTCTTTTTTGGGTTTTAATATACATGATTAGTTGTTGGACTTGGACTTGATTTTCATGACTCACTCACTCACTGTTCTGAGAGATTACTTCTCCAAACTTGAGGAAGAGCTGTGCATCTGAGGTGCTCATTGAGGGGCAGTTCACCAAGTGTGGAGTCTTGAGGTTTGCATACTCATCCATGTAGCATGGCACTTTGGCAGATGGGTTTGAAGCAGGAGGTGGTGCAGCTGGTTGTTTTGGAGGGGTGTTTGATGGCACAAGGCTCCCAAGTACACGTGTCACTTCGTGCATTGTTGGCCTGTCAGCTGGCTGCCTCTTTGCGCACAATAGAGCGAGCTGGTAAACCTTTTTTACAGCTCCAAGGTCCTTGCATGTGGCAGTAATGTCTGGATCAACTGTTTCCATTACAGCATTGGTTGCTGCCTTGGACAAAATCTACACAAACATGAGCCATTAGTATGTATGTGAACAAAAAAGACAAGGATCAAGTATCAACAATAAGTTAACAGTGATGTTATAGCAGATAGATTTTGCAATCTTGAGTACTAGAGGGTGAAATTTAAAGTTTTAAAAAAAGGATCAAACATTCTAGCATGCCCAGTACAAAGGGTAGAGCAAAAATATATGGGAAAAATATAATTGCAGTTCCATGGATGTGTATTTGGTGTTGTCCTCTAATCAAAAATTGATTTTTTATCTCAGTGATCTGCTTGGGGAAACTAGTTGAGGAAAAGCACCTAAAACACCTATGAAATTGTATCTAAATTTTATCCAAAATATATACCTAAGCCCATGAAAGACCAAGGCTAAGCATAGAAAACTGTGAGTGCAGGGGCATGTGTTGAAAATGAATAGTAAACTCACCAGATGGTGGAGGTTGGATTCATTGTCAACAGCTTTCCTTCCAGTTAGCAACTCAAGTAAAACGATGCCATAACTGTATACATCAGACTTCTCAGTGAGACGGGAAGTTCTAGCATATTCAGGGTCTATGTAGCCAATTGTGCCCATTATGTAAGTAGAAGTATGGGACTTTGAGGGGCAGAGGCTTTTGGCAATGCCAAAATCAGTGAGATGGGGCTCAAAGTCTGCGTCCAATAAAATGTTTGATGATTTTACATCCCTGTGGATTATTCGAGGACTGCAATCATGGTGTAGATAGGCAAGCCCTTGTGCTGCTCCAAGTGCTATTTTTAGACGCAGATCCCAGTCAAGCTTTTTCTTCTTAGTAGGGCCTGAAAAAAGCTATACAAGTCATACATGATAGAATCAATGATGCAGTGATAAGGCTAGTAATGTGGCATGCAGAAACCTACTTACCATAACAAAGCTAGGGGTAGGATAGCACTGTAAGATTTATGATACCTTCTAACAATGGTTTAATGGTTTCTTCTTCTATCAGTATTTATATATTTCATTATTTACAAGTTCAAGCTGAATGCAGCAAACCAAATAGAATACAGCAGAAAGGCTCAGGAACCTCAAGAAAAAACCAAACATTAAACAAGAAACTTCACTACATAACTTAGTCATACACATTGGATATATTGCTTTGCTCGTTATACAGTAATCTGCTATTTAATAGAAGATTGTGGCAGATACTTTCTAATGAAGGGTTCCATGCATGTCTACAAAAGTCCAGAAAAGGAAATAGCTTGGATTTACCATGAAGAAGATCCCACAGACTGCCATTTTCCATGTAGTCATAAAACAGAAGGTGGCCATAAGGGGACAATGAGTAGCCCTGGAGACTGACCAGATTCCGGTGCTTAATGCTGCCAACGGTCTCGAGTTCAGTTTCAAATTCTTTAATGCATTGGGGATAGTGAGAATAGATCCTCTTGATGGCCACTGGCTTGCAATTCTTGAGAACACATTTATAAACTGTACTTGACGCACCATATCCAATTATATACTTCTCACTCAGGTTTTCTGTCATTCTCATGATATCTTCATACACATGAAGTGCCATATTCATATGAAGAATCACTAGTTTTGGAGGTGAGTAATGAACTGCCAATTCCATAGTTCATGAAGTCAGTAACTTGGTCAAATTATGTTTCAATAGGTAGAGTGGCATATAATACAATCAAAATATAAACCTTACAAAATCCTATGCAGTTAAAAGTCGGCATGTAAACTTTAATGCATATAATTACACAATCCAATCAATTTCTGATTTTCTAACACTGCTGGCTTAAGGTCAGGTACACTAAAGTGACTAAAGACAGTTCAAATCTACAAAAAAACACAGCTTGCTCTTTGAACCCGTGCTGATTGAAAGCTACAGCTTACAATGTACGGATAGAACAAAGATAAGTACCTGGCTTGTCAAGTGATCCATCAGGAAAAGGAGGACTGTGTGGTCGGCAAGCTGCCAGCAATACCATTAGAAGAATCACAAGGGCACCAAGAGTAATTCCAAGAATGGCAGCCTTAGATAATGTAACTGCACAGTTAATAAAATACGTTAGTTAATTCTGCACAATTTAAACCCAATACCCTTTTATCTCTTGAATGAAAGAATATCACATAAATAACACAGCAGCTCTTTTTGACCTCCTTTAATGAATTTTGAAAGATAAAAGCAACAGGAAATTCCTGCAAAGTGCAGCTCACCTCGCTCTGCAGGTCGAGAACCATGACACGGCAAATTCAGCCAATTACCACAAAGACCAGGGTTTCCGATGAAACTGCAAAACAAAAGGTTGTACTCAAGAATCCAGAACATGTTTATGAACTCAAAAGGTGATAAAAGGCAATGTCAACAGTGAATGACCCTCACCTGTCAGGGGGAAACCTGGTAAAGTTGTTACTAGTGGGGATAACACCAAACAGTTTGTTATAGGACACATTACTGAAAATTTCACAAGAAAACTTCAACTTATTAGGCCAGAGAGACATGGTCAATTAGAAATGTCAACACAATCATTAAATTGAAAGCTAAACTTACAGCACAGAGAGAGTAAGGCAATTCGAAAGTGATGCCACATCACCAGTTAATTTGTTGTTTTCAAGTCTCCTGCATATCATTTTAAACCAAGATAATTGTAAATATCAATTGAATTGTACAATTACCAAAGTCAATAATCATCCACTACATGGACATGTGAAAAGCGCAATACAGTTAATTTGAAGCCATTAAGTTCTATTGCACAAAAACATAAGTCTATATTTAAGTATGATGAAGATGAATAACTACTCATTATTGGGCATAATTTATCAACTAATCAATATAACCCAAAAAAGAGAGAATTCCAAAAGTCATTTGCAGCATCGAACATTGGACATATTTATGAGCAATTAAATACAAGGCAGCTTTAATTACAGTACGAGATTAGTCATATCAATAGAAATACCATCAAGAATACAGAATTTATCAACAAAAGCATTTGAGAATATGAAACAAAAATGGAAAAGAAGCAAACGAAGCTTACAAGGATATCATGTTCTGAAGCTGGCTAAGTTCATCAGGAATCAGGCCATAGAGTTGATTATTTGAAAGATCACTGGGACACAGAAGCATTTAGAATAATCACAAAAAAACAACAAATAAATAATATTTACTTTATAAGAAATGGCTTACATTTCCATGACACTTCTAAGATTTCCAAATTCTGCAGGAATAACTCCTGTCAAATTGTTTCTGCTCAGATTCCTAACAAAACGAATAGCAGTTATCAGTAAGAAGAAATGGTCCATATTCCAAACATGACTACGCAGATAACTCACAACTTCAGAAGATGTTCCAAGTCACCAAGGGAAGAAGGAATGGATCCAACTAAATGATTGTTTGAAATATCCCTGTGGAGGAAATCATATTTTAGTACAAATTTAAAGATGTTGGCACAAAGAGATAACTTAAATAATTCATACTCACAGGGTATCCAAATTACCAATCCGTGACAGTTCAACTGGAATTGCACCCTGAAGATTGTTGGAAGAAAGATTCCTAGGGATGACCATCACGAAGAAATAAAAACCAATTAAACAAAAGGGTAATTGATTGAGGCATGGTAGAAATCAAGACGTGCTTGGTGTGCGGAATCAACATGTTTATAGGAAAGACAGCAATAAGGGCAAAAAGAACAGAATAGCAAGCCCATTCAGGCAAAAAATGTTGCTCATGTACCAAGATGAAACTTACAAAGAGGTCATGCTCTCCAAGCTTTGCAAAGCAGGGGGAATTGTTCCATTCAACTTGTTTCCATGCACATTGCTAAATGTGTAGAAAAATGTCACCTTAACGTATTACATAAACTACACTGTAACAAAGTACTAGTACAAGTTTAGTAGCTTACAGGCTGTTGAGATTTCTACATGAGCTAATATTACTAGGAATTGTTCCTTCGAGATTGTTATTAGCAACATTTCTGCAAGAATGATGGGTGACTCGTAAAACTTACAACAAAAGCCAACAAAATTGACACTTCAAAGTAACCACTCTTACAAGTCAAAGAGATCAGTAAGCTTTCCAAGCTCAGGGGGAATATGTCCACTTAAATTATTGTCATTCAGTTCTCTACGACAGGAAAAACATTAAAGGTTAATTCAAGAAGTGCCTCAAGTAGTATGTCATTTTTCAAGGAAAACTTAGGTAAAACATAATATCACATATGTCATTGAATGTATTCCTCATATAACGTTTCCAAGTTCAGAATAAACTGATAAATAATTTGAGGCAAGTACTTGCTCAAGCAACTTACAAATAGTGAAGTTTTGTCATATTTCCAAGCTCCGGGGGGATGAAGCCAGTCAGCTTGTTTCCATGCAAGTATCTACAAACAATTAAAAAATTAGGGAGTCTAGATTCTTTCTCATAGTTGTTGATATGAACAATTTACATCAAAGACATCCATTAGATGTAAATGAAAAACCACTTGCTTATGCATACAATTTTTCTGTGTAGGTCAAATTTCCCAAGATAGGAGGGATTGGTCCACTTAACATGTTACAGCTCAAGTCTCTGCACCGGAAATTTGGAATGAAACCAATGTTAAAGGAGCATCAGTGACAAAACATAGTCAATGATCAAATTTCCCAAGTCACATTTTAGAAATTACAATCAAACAATGCTTACAAGACAGCAAGTGCTTGCATGAGACCAATCACCGATGGAATGTGCCCAGAGAGTTTATTGCCTTGCAATGACCTACCAAAGTCAAGAAAATCTATCAAGAAATTCCTAGACAAAGAAAGTGAAAGACCAAATCCCAAGCTTATAAGAATAACTTTAAGAAATCATGCAACACATACAAAGTAGCTATTTGCAAGAATCCAATATCGAATGGTATCTCTCCAGTTAGCTGGTTGTAGGATAAATCCCTGGCATCAGCAGAAGACATTAGAAAGACAAAAAGAAAACAAGACCAGGTATGGCAGAGCCTTTCATGCAATTGGATTACATACAAAACCTGGAAGGTAGTACAATTGCCTATGTTTTCTGGAATACTTCCTGTCAGGCTATTGTTTTTCACATCACTACAAAATAGGAGAAAGACAAGCGTAAACATTTTTACAGCTTTGGTTATAAAAGACAGTGATTGTGCAACTTACAAATACCACAGCCCAGTTAACTGGCACATGTCTGGTGATAGTGAACCAATCAAATTGTTCCCTCTCAAGCCCCTGTCATATTGATAAGGAAAGAAGGAGAAAGTCAACGCTAAGCTTATGAAATAACAATTTCATTTGCAAATTGCTTATACTCACAGATACTGCAGAACTTCGTTCCAGTATATAAGCCTTGGTATTTCACCACTTAGATTGTTTAGTGCCAGGTCTCTAGAAAACATTTTCCAGTAGTCCAGAAAGTCAGTTATAGAGTCTAAAATAGTGTCATGAGGAGAGGAATGGAGAGTGAGAGATACAAGAATGACTTACAGAATCTTCAAATTAGGAATCTGAGACAAAGTTGAAGGAATCGGTCCAATCAACTGGTTGTTCTTCAAAATCCTGAGATACAATTTACATAATCCAAAACCGGTCATAACCTCTTCCGAGAATAAAAGTTTTCATTTGTAAGGAAATACCATAAGAATACTCACAGATTCTCCAGTTGTTTTAACTTAGAAATAGAAAATGGTATATCCCCTCTAATTTCATTAAATGATAAGTCCCTGAAAACACAATAAATATCAAAGTTCCAAGTAAGTCATTAGGTGGTATAAATATAAACTGAAGTTAGTTCTTCAAGGGAGAAACATACAAGTTCCTTAATGAAGAACAATCACCAATCTCATCTGGCATCTGCCCTGATAACCTGTTTTCTTTCAGGTCACTGTATATAAAGAAAGAGGAAAAAGGCATAAGCAAGACAATACAAATGCCCAACTACATCAATGTCTCAAAAAATGGCCAAAGGATAGTAACAATTACATAGAGACCAAACTCTGAAGCTTCCCTATTGCAGGAGAAATTTCCCCCTCAAGATTCAACCCTGAAAGATTGCTGCAAAAGATAAAGCGTAAGAGAAAATGAAAACTGGTATAGAAAATGTCCAAGGACAAAGTACTCACAGTGCAACAACATTAAATGTGACATTATCACATGTTATCCCTCTCCAGGCACAATAATCTGATGATGGTGAGTCTGTCCAATCATATAGAACATTATCCACATCCCTGAATAACTTCTTTATCTCCAACAGCGTTGCTCCTGCATGGAAATATCCAAATTCCAAACATTAAACCATGAAGAACATAGTTTGAAGCTTGAAGCCAGGGGAAACCAAGTTCTTCCTTCTAACATTGGAAAATTCGTAGTTTTGACACCATGTTATACAGAAGTTAGTATATTACACGATGCAAAACCTCATTTTGGCGAAAATTCATTTCTACAATGTGAACCGTGCAGAAAACAAGCATAAGTAGCAGATGTGACACAGTTGTTCCAACAATGTGAAAATAGACAACTGCATTAAAAAGAAAAAGAAAAAGATCCCAAAAGCAACCAAGTCAAACTCAAAATTCGCGAGACAAAAGCGCTGACCTTTTGAAAACAAATGGACCAACCGAAAACAGCAGAGGAAGTGCCATGTTTGGTTGCGAAGAAAGAGAGAAAGAAAAAAAAAAGTCATTTTTCCAACACCTTTCACCAAGAAAAAGAAACAAGAGAGGAGAACACGAAAAGGGTACAAGGCTTTCTAACAATGGCAACTCTTTGGTGGTAAGAACCACATAGCCAAAACAACCACTTTCAACATTGTCATGCTCCCCACAAAAACTGATAGCAAAAGCCGTGCCAAAGAATCCAAACACACGCAAACAGAAACTTGAAACTGTAAACAACACTCACCATCATCAGATTCCACAGAGTTAACATTCAAGCAAATTAGCAAAGGCAAAACAAGGAGCCCAAATCGAAATGCCATGGCTGCAACTGCAGGACTTCAACTTTACACGAGCCTAAGCATGAAACCACTCATAACCACCACCAAGCTCTTGTTCATACACGATGAACCAGAGAATAGGGACAAAAAAAGGGTGTTACTTTAGTGACACTGAGCACCACTGAACCTAAAATTGTGGGTTGAGATAAAAGGGTAGTTGTTGTAAGATGGGTTTTGTTTGAGGCTTGTATTCTTCTGCTGTGCACCCTTCATTTCATAGCCTTTTATGTAATTACAATTACAATTGGGTTTCCATATAACAGAACAAGTCCACAGCTTTGGCTGTGCAATCACATCGTTCTGCCACAAACATCACTCCCTAACACAAGATGCAGGAGGAAAAAGAAAAGAGAGAGAGAAAAAAACACACACACAAAAAAAAGAAGAGAGATAGAAGAAAATTATTTCACACATAAAGTTAAAACCATCTGCCACCATTTCTGCTACAAACCTGCACACTCTGAACACACATACACTCTCTCTCTCTCTGTCCACCCTCCTAACTTTCTCTCTTTTTACACTTGTTTTCTCTCTCTCTTCCTCAACTGTTATGCCAGTGCTATGCCATATAGTAAATAAACACTGTACACTGTGCTATGCTGTGCCATTGGTTTTAACTTTTGATTCCCAGGGGTCACTTTCTGTGTGGTTTTTGCTATTGCATTATCTGCAAGAGTTTATGGGCAAATGGGTCATCTATGTAAGAACTGGGGACACTGATATAGATTTCCTGTTACATTATTTCATATTGGTTTTTTATCAAAGTAACAAAATAAAAATACCATCTTTCACTTTTTATTCTTCTTAATTACACTTTTTATTCATGTTTCATGCTTATCTAACTTTACTTTTCCATGTATCTCCTAAGTTAATATTCAGCTAACAAATTTTAATTGATGGAAAGATTGAAACCATTCGACCGTTGCATTTGAATTTTAATTTGCAAAATAAAATTTAAAATACTAAAATTGCATGCTTAAAAATCCAATTTTTACAAAACTAAAATGAAACTATTAATGATAATTTTTTTTCTACATTTTCTAATTAATAAGCTAGTATAAATAGTGTGAATAAAAGATGTCATTTTCAATGAGTAATGCAATCCATTTGAGGTGACAGGGACATCTTTCTCTTTCTGGTTTTTTGTTTTTTTCAATCTTTGAGCATTGGATTCATGTTCATGATATTATGTTTTTTGTTCCTTTAATTTATTTATTTTTCCTATTTATCTCACCCCTTCCTCTCTGTATCTCTCATCCTCTCATTTATTTATCGCATTTGTTTGGTAGTTATGCATCCTGGCATTAATTATTTATTGTTTAACACTGTTTCTATGATTGCTGAAAGGAATTCTATAGTGGTTAGTTTTGTGCAGATTTCGAAGTTAATTGAAAAAAGAATAGAAAAAATGTATTTTGGTCCAAAAAGCAGTGTATGTTGACATTGGGACGGTAGGAAGGGGTAAAGGGTTGAAAGAAAAGGTGACAAAATTTACTGCAGGTCCCCATCAAGCAATTATCTGAATAGTGACATTCAACTGTTAAAAACACAACCTCTTCTTCTTGTTTCTTCTAATTGCTTGTGGTTCCAATTTGGAGAGAGAAACAAACCATTTTTCTTACTTCTGCTTTCAATTGGAAGCCACACATATAAACCCTTAACAGACTAATCATATCAAATAATCTTTAACAGTTGATAATATGATTATTTTTCTGATGTTTCTTCTGCATAACTGTTTTTATTTCTGTATAAGAAACTGCTGTAATGAGAATACAAATTCGTTTTTTGTAATTTCTTTTATTTACAGTTTTTTTATAATTTTAATGGATATTATAATGTTTTTTATGAGTAAAATTTATGGATTTGATTGAATGTTTAGTAGTTTAATTATTATGTATGGAATTATAATTTTATTTTAGTCATAAAGTTGTTTTCAATTAGTATAACAAATATTAAAAAATAAATTTTGATAAAAGTGGTAAGGGTGTCCATTCAATAATTTTTTATTTCAATTTTAAAATTTAAAATACGTTTTATAGGATATTTTGAATTATTTTATTTATATAATCATTATGACACTTTTATATGAGATAATGTCAAATTTGAAAGCGAGACCATCAGTGAAGTACTTGTGTGTAAGTTATAAATGTTATAAATGTTTACTAAAGATATTTATCTTTTTTGTTGATAGTTTCCACACTTGGTTGAAACATTTGTACTTTGTGAATAATTAGAAATGAATTAATTTTAATCCAAATAGGTTCTTATATATTGTAGTTAATAGGGTTAGTGGTTTTGAATCCCAAAAAAAGCAGTTAGTTAATCCTTTTAAGTCAATCAAGTAATAAATTAGGTTTGTATCCCATACTGATTTTTTTTTGACAAAATTATTATTTCATTTCAATTTTGTAACATTAAAGACAGTGACTGTTTTTTCAAGAAAATAAAGTGTATATACACTTTTTAAATATCATTGTTAAGATTTATTTAGAAGAGTAGTTTTAAAAAATTTAGCACAAATTAGTTAGAGTTATTTATACAAAAGATTGTACTCTCTTGAACACTACTATAAAATTTAATATTTATAAATTTTTATGTTACTCAACTTTTTATATTTATTTCTATTTAATGAGATTTTTAATTCATTTCTTCTAACCTTATTTACTATTGGTTTTTTTTATCACAATGAAACATGTTTATTTAACCATCATCAACATATAATATTGAAATTGACATCAGGCTGGAAATTAAAAAAATATATTTTAATAATATTAATCACATAAATTACATTCTTATCATTTTTATTTTTAATAACCAAAACTTAGAAAAAAAATAAAAATATATTAATATTAGAAATTTTTTATTCTAATAATTTGTTATTTATTTTATAACTTAAAATATACTATTTTATTTTCATTGCAAATTAATTTAAGTAGTGAAAATCTTCCTAAATTTTCACTTACCATATTTTTAAGAACTTTAGCTTTAACAACAAATTTCCTCACTTAAAAGACAAACAAATCACTTAAATAAAAACTAAATTGTGTTGAACTTTTATTTTGTTTTAGAGATTTTTACTTAAGTATAAAATATCTAATTAATTCCTTTATCACGATTGCATTTCTTTTAAACAGTCAAAGTAATGCAAAAACTGAAAACTTAAAGAAGTGTGAAAAACATATACTAAAATAATTTAACTAAAACCATATATTATCTATTATTTAAAAGAAGTAAATTCTAACAATTTTTCCACTGGGTAAGAATTAAATTATAGTTCAAGCTTACCTTACTTAATTTTCCAATATAAACATACATAACCTCTAATATTAACTTAAATGTACGCATCTCAAAATATGGTTTTTCATTTTCAACTGAACCAAAGATATTTTTACCCACCGAGTAAATTTTCACACGAAAACATGTACAAGTTCCTATAACAACTTTTAACATTACAAACTCGTAAATTTCATTATCATATATTTTTACATGTAAAAGTAAAAGAATTCAATGAATATATTACCCTTCAAAAAGTCCGTCATAATGCCAAAGTCACATCCATACCATTTTAACATTTTACTACTTTAAAGTTGTAAAGATTCATTTAAAAAAGAAAAAAAAAAAAAAGTTCTCACTACTCGTCACAATTCAATTTTCTATAACCCATAATCAAGCCTAATGCTAATGTTGTCCATAAAAAAACACGCAAAATATTATTGTATTACAAATAATTTTATCTAATCACTTTTTAGTAAACTGCTCCAATATCATAATGGGATCCTAAAAAAAATCCTATTAAACAAACTTTCAACGACTCAAGAAAAAAAATCAAATTTACATAGAAAATAAATTAAGAACATGTTTAGAAAAGGTTGATTTTAAACAATTCAACTGATTTAGAATTAAAACTTTATTTTCAATTTTATGTGTTTGTTTATAAAAACATCTAAAATTTGTTAAAAAATGAATTGATTATATAATTTTGAAAGATTATAATTATTATTTATTTCCAAGGTAGTTGAGTTAATAGGGTTAATTATCACATGTAAACTCAGAGTTTTGTCATCTTAAGAAATATTTTTGAAGTCTTAAATAATATGAAACTATTTGATGTATTAGACTATTATTATTTTTATTTATCAACAATTTTTTCTCTTTCAATTTCATACTATTTTTTATTTATACATAAAAAGATAATTAATTTATATAAATAAAATTAATTATCTTGAAATAACTTTTGTTGAACAAAAATTACTTCAAAATATAATAGACTATGATAATTAGTTACATATTTCACCCACATCAAAACAATTAATGTTTTAACCTTTAAAAAACATAAACTAACTAATACTCAAAGCTTTTAACAAAATATTTTCTAATTTACTCTCAAGTAAATTATATCTATCAGTAAAATAATATTATTTCAACCAACAGCATATTTGATTATTTTTGAGTGTATATTAAAATAAGAAAATTTGAAAGAAAGAAGTGATTAAGTTGAGTAGAGTGGTAGAATAGAGAGATGATAATATAATAAGAGAGTGTGTTTTTATTGACCTCGGGAAGGTGAATTCTCTGATATGTTTCGTATTTGGTGCATGCACCATGCTCCATGCTTCTACCATAAACCCTTTTCTTTTATTCTCTTCCCTTCCTAAACCAAACCAAAATTCCGTTATCCAACAACACGACAACATGGGTTAAATAATTACATTATTTTGTTGGGTATCCGTAACTTTCTTAATCTGTGTACTGTTCCCCGTATTAAGTCATGCTCCTTATTTAGGAACAAAACCTCTCATCATTAGGTTACCCCTTTTAGCTCCAATCCCTACTTCTACCCTCTTTCTTCAACCTCACCAAGATCATCAAAATATTATTCTTCTAATAAAAACTATTTTTCAATTACATAATCACCTCGATGCTGTTTTTGGCATATTTAGAAAAAAATAATATAAGAAAAACTATTTTTTTTAAACAATAGAAAATAATCACTTTTAATTTTAAAAAGTTTTTATCATAAACAAATATGTAATTATTTCTATTAATATAACATTATTTTAAATAAATATCTTTTTGAGTATAAACAAGCTAACTCATTTATTATTAAAAAATTACATTACAGTATTATATTCATTATTTAGTTATCAAGATAAAATAACAAATTTATAAATATTTATGGGTCATTTATGTCGAGGTACTCATTTAAATGACAATAGATCTTCAACAATATAGTTTTATAGATGACCAGCAATTATTATGACCAGAATTTTTTAAAGAAGAAAAAACTAGTATGACTTTTCTCACATTAGATCTATCATCCTTAGAGCATTGGATATTGAAGAACAGATTAAACAATATTAAAGAACAGATTAGACACTTGATATGTAACTTAGTTAAATGTGAGTGTTTTTAAATGATAAATGATGAAATAAAATGTGAGTGTTTGAAAACTTACTTAAGTGAGATATGCAATATCTATAAACACTAAACAACAAAATCACTTTATACCAAGACAATTTGTATAACAAAACATACTTTTGTCTATTTTACATAAATTCTCTAATTCTACTCAAATATGTCACATTTCATTCAAACCTAATTTTTTTGAGAAGCTAAACTTTCTAAACTCAAAACCAAAACAACAATATAATAACAATTTTAAAAACTATTATCAAACATAAAAACTCAAATTACACAATAAATTATTTTTTCAGTCATCTTATAGTCATACATTACAATTATAACATTTCAACTCCATCACATCAAATTCTTCCTGAATTAGGATGTGAATTTACCGAATTATCCATCTAACGGTCCTTCTCAACAATTTTTTATGGTTAACTCCAAATGATTATTATATCTAATTAAACATCAGAGGTTGAGGGAGGTGTTAGAATAATGTATTAAACTATATCAAGATTTAATGTAAAATGTTGAGAATACCCAAATATTTACTAAAGTTAATAATATATGAAAAATGTTGAAAAGTTAAAGGAATCGACGACTATAAAACAAATGTTAAACCAATTACTCATATGAAAATAAAAAAACAAATGTTAAACCAATTACTCATATGAAAATAATAAGAGGGCAGAATTAGAAAAACAAAAACATTGAGCATTAACTTATTAACCAGTGAATCCAACTAATATAAAATTCTTTCCTAAACATGTATAGGTATCCCAACTACCGTACGTCATCAAGCTGTTAATTCAACAACTATGTCTGATGAACAAGCATTAATATGGAACATTTAAAAAATTGAAATTAGAAAAAAAAAACTTGTTCTTTTACTTAGGAAAAAACACTAACCAAAAGTAGTCAAGTGATTTAATCAATGTTCACACTAGGAAATTCTTATGGAGAAAGTGTTGGAAGTGGTGTTTTTGAAGGCCCAAAAGATGCAGCATAGGCATAGCCATCTTTTAAAAGGCAATCAATCATGCATGATGCTGACTTACTAGGTGGGAGTTAAACCCTATAAATGAGGTGGGGAACACCACACCAATTCTATTTTCTATTTTCTTTTCTCCCTACAACCTATTCTTACATCTTAGGATGGGGACTATTACATTATTATTATTTACTTTTTCAATTTTCCATTTTTTTATTTCATCTTTGGTAAAAACCACCAAGTACCAAATAAATTAATTTTATAATCAGAAATTAAGCTTAGCAATATGAAAAAGAAAAAATTGCAGGACTGTGAATGTGGCCCAACAGTCACATGCAAAGCGTTTTGGCAGAAGGCCCCTTCAACAACAATTGTTCCTAGTCACGTTGCCATTAAATGTGAACATTTAAGGTTTTTTGGGTCCCATAATTTTCCCTCTCAACTGCAAATGCAGTTTTAATTTCTAATAAACTCTCACCCCAAAATAAGCATGCACTTTGGAACATAACCAATTAAATGTGTACTCTTCAAAAAAATATTATTTAACCATGGGGTAGATAAATAGTTTGTCCATTTTGAGAATGCAAAATCATCTAATGTTTCTTTGTCTTTTTTTCTCCCTTCTTTTTATTCTGAAAGCAAGTGAGAACAAGATGAAGGTGTTTTCATTTTCATGAGATCACAATATTAGGATTTGAAAAAAGGGAATGGTGAGGAATCATCCAATTTAACCAGACAATAACTTTGAGAGAAAGCTCCATTGACACACATGTTTTTTGGGATAGAGTTTGTGAAACATGGAACACCAACAACTTAGGTTATAGTTTCTTTTCCTTTACAACCAACCCTTCAATCCATTGCCTTTTTCTTTCTAACCTTTTCTTTCTCAGTTCTGGAAAAAGATATGACATTTCACAAAACAAAAAACACCCCTCAATTCATTCATACAACTTTTTTATGCATCAGTGAGGATCTATATTTTTTTATTCAAAAATCATTCTTTTAAATTAAGTGAAACAACATTCATCAATATTAAACATGTATGACATAGCAATATGTTCTTAATCCTTTTAAAACAATACTAAGGATATCTTAATATCACAAATTCAAATCTTATAAATAAAAAAGTATATTTATGGTTATATTAATAAGTGTAATTTACATAATTTTTATTTAGTATGTGGCAAGAATGACAAAAAAAAAGTGTTAATGGACATGAATATTAAGGTGAAATTTATAATTGATATCAAATGAATATTTTTAATTTTACTTCTGACATGCAATCCGACACAAATGCACTTGAATTTTTTTTGATAATTCGTAATAGTTTCGGATACATATAGTGTAATTGAAACAAATTAAAAATAATAACAACAACAATAAAATAGTTGGTTAGTTAAAATCAAATATAGAGTAATAATTTAAAAAATTATAAAAACTCTAAAATCAAACACTTATGTTCCATAATTGTTAAAATCATGATAATGCCTAAGTTTAAAAAGATGCAAAACAATTTTAAAATTAAAAATCAAATAAGTCGAATGCTAAGAGAGTACAAGGCTTACTGTATGTGTACACTAATTTGAATTTAAGCTCTTGACTAAGAATGGTGAAGAATATAACCTAAAGAACACTGAGATGTATGACATTAGTATATATAATATGTTCAATTTGAATAATATTTATCAATGATTTTCAATTTTAGTATGATTTTAAAAAACTTACAGTAATATTTACCTTATTTTATATCTTATATAGATGCATAAACACATATCTCAAATGTATTTTATCATATATTTTAAGATGTGACAGTGACAAATCATCGTATTGAATATTTGTTACATCGGATACTTATGTAGCAATTGTGCATCATAGTATTAGAATAACTAATACGAATAGTTTAATTATTTGTTTATTAGTTTTATAAGATAAATATCTCTGCACACAAAAACTTATTGTCACCCCTAATATACAATAAATAGAGGAATAAAATGTTTAGAAAAAGAGAATAAAGTCAAATGATGAGAAATTATTAAAATAAATATATTACTCCTTTTAAGCAATGTTTTGTTTAATTGTTAAGAGCCGTACTCTTTCTTGTCTAGGATGATGTGAGAGTTGAAATTATGAATTCTGATGTGTTTTTGACTGGTGATGAGTATTATTAATGTATGTTCTTTTACAATGAACTTCCGAAATTCAATTCACCTAATTCTTTTAAAACTAAATAGTTTTCATGATTTGATAAATTAATTCATATATGATAAGTTCCTTGGTATAAAAGCTTAGAAGTAGTATTATTTACAATTTTTAGTGTATAATTATTATTTTCTCGTACATAATTATTTTTTTTTCAGACGTTTATTTTGAGTTTGAAAACAAGAAAATAAAAACATAAGTTTGACAATAATTGATTGTATTGATTGCTCAACCCCTCTCGGTAGGTACCAAGTAAATAGAAGGGGCGGTTAGATGTACTCATAGGCCCAACATAACATTCGGCCCAATCCCATCAAGCGGGCCCGCAGGCCCTACTCTTGCCAAAACAAGAGTGACAATATAACATTGTCTTTCACGTTAGTCACAATCCCACCCACATCAACGTTTTCTCACGGTTACGGCTTTGGTTTCGGATTCGGATTCAACCGGGAACCCGAATTTTAGAAATATTATAATTACGAGACTACAAACCAGGCAAGTAAATAATTTAATAAATTTATAAAGCCAGTTCACATCTTTGTTTTTTTTAATATTTAAAAGGTCTATTTTTTTTTTCTAATTATCATGTTACTCGAAATAAGATTCTTTTAAGTAATTATTTAAGTGTTAAAATATTTTACTTCAATCTTAATTACAATTTAGCTTAGACACTATATATAAGATTAATTTATAATATATAAATGTGTAGATTTTACTTTATAAATAATCTTAAATTTTATTTTTTAATATAATATCAAATTTTATCTTAACAAAATTTGATGGACATATCATAATATTTGTTATTTTACCACGATCACACTATTTATAAATATTTAGTTTCACATATGAGTTCGACAATGTCAGATTAAAAAGATATCAACTAAAGATAATATCAATACATAATATATAATATATAAGTAAGTGTAATAATCATCATATTAAAAATTAGTATTGTAAATTTAACTTTAAAATTTAATTTTTAAGATAATGACATGACAATTATGATTCTTTTTGTTACGTATGAAACTAGAACTTTTACTTTTATCTTAAAACTCACATTCAACTTGAATCCTAAAATTTCCAAATTCCATAAATCTCAAGAAAAGTTGTGAAATATTTAAAACAAAACACACCATAAAACGCACAAAGTGAATAATTTGTTTAATCTTTATAAATTTATGAGGGGAAAAAAAGATTAGGCTGATTTGTTTTCATGTTGTTGCAAATGTGCAGGCAGTTGGATGTTCTAGTATACAAAAAAGGTTAATGATGAATGATTTTTTAGTTAAAAATTTGATAGTAAAAGAGACCACGTTAACACATGAACTTGGAGCAAGCAAACAATGCAGTTAATCCAAGTAACAACAACATTCCATGTGTAAAATTTGGAATTGTTTTAACAGTAGAGTATCTCAGTTAAAAATTTAACCACAATTTGATTCAAGTTAGGGCAAAACACAGTGCTATCTCTCAGCAAAGCTATGAAGGATAATGTTATAATGGAGAAAAGTATTGCAGTTGTTTGTGGCACAAGTAATTATGTTCTGAGGTATATTCCTTCATCCTGGTTTAGCCTCGTTTTTAATCTCACAATTTCTGTTACACCTTAACACTGTTTGTGATTTTGTCCCAATGAAATTGTGAGTTGCAGAAGCCCCCCAAAAACTTTGATTCTTTGGTTTGGCGCACTACAGATTTTTGAAAAAGGTTCAGATTTTGTAATAGATTCATGGTTCAATCTGGACCATTAATACTTTTCTGAACCACCCTAAGTGCAGGACTTTTCAGAGTAGCTTGGTACCCTGAAGTGTGAGGACTTTTTTTCACCAAACACTAAGTAATGAAGGACCATTTTCTGTTCTTAGAATTTCTTTGCTACCTTGCTCTAGGCTTAGGAAGTGGCAGTAGTATTGGGGGAGTTAATTCAGCAACATGCAATGACTAATACATTTAAGGCAATTTCATTACTTGGTACTCCACCAGAGATCATCTTTAAATATTAGTGCAGGAGCTAGCTGGTTTAAAATTGGAACTGCAGGTGATATTATGATTGTACTGTTGAAATTATGTCACCTTTTCTTTGATTTCCATATTTGTATTTTTTTCTGATGGTGATTAAGGGAAGAGAACTAGAACCAAAAGAAAAATTGTATTAAACTGACATGCAAGAATTTTCAAAATTAGCTAGTTTTAGAATATTTTTCTTCTTCTGTTTGTGTAAAAATTGTTTAAACACAGCTTTCACTGTTGAGGCAGCAGTTGCATGAACAATTAACAAAAGGGCAATCCAAGATTGCATGAAAGGTGTCTGAAAAGTGAGGGAAGAGAAACTTAACTCCAAATCTACAGAGGCTGCAGGTTCAGCTCATGAAAACTTCAGTATATATGATCTGTATTAAATTTGCAATGGCTTGAAGAAACAAAACATACTGCCAATTTATCACTTCATGGCACTTTATGCCATCTTTGAATCTCAATGAAAACATATCCATAAATATAAGTTCTTGAAAGCCACAAAACACATTGGTGGAAGAAATACATTTAACCGAGAGTGGTCCCCTACTCCCCCTATAGGATGGAACTGTTTTCTGACTTCTATTAATTAGATTTTTGTGCCATGAATTCTTCATTGTACTTCTGAGTTTCCATTTTCTAGCAAGGGTGTGTGAGGACTCTATTTTATTCCAATTCAGATTCAGATGCTTTTGGCTTGATATTTCTTGTTGAATTAGTTGGATTCACTGTAACTTTCACCTTGGTTTGTGCATAAGCACAGCTTCTGATAAAGTTGTCCATGAGGCATTTGCTGTAGTGAGAAAAAACTTCTTGAATGTGACTTATCCAGCTAATTTTCATTTTTTTCTTTTATATTTGTCTTGACAAAGTTTTATTGATTGTTATAGTGGTTGGATAGATTTTAGTGCTAGATTGGAAATAGTGTATGAAAAATAATACGTTTGACCACGTTAAATGAACAATATAATTTTACTTAAATATATTTTTAATCTTTATAATATATTTATTTAATGTTGGTCCTTATAAAACTTCTCATTGTCGGCTTTTAGTTCCTGTAATATATTTTTTCTTTTTTTATATTTTTGTCCTTTTAATAAGTGAACAACTTTTTTCATCTTTATCGTTTCTATTTTCAAAGGGACGATCTCAAAATGAATAAAAATTTTAGGAACTAAATGAAAAAAAATATTACAACACTTAAAATAAAAAAGAAAGATAAATTTTATACTAGAAAATAGATTTACAATGACTGAAATAAAAGAAAATCGATATTAATAAATAAAAACATATTAGAATTTAATAAATCTAAAACATGTGTATGATATTTATTTAATTTACTTATATTATCGTTTATTCTCCACAAAATATTTTTCTCAATTGTAAAATTGACTACAATTACAAAATAAACTACAAAAATCATCATAAAATCTAATTTATTTGGGTTCCACTTATATCAATCCATCTTGTTTTCATTAGGTCCAACTTAACCTAGACCCATTCAAACTCAACTCAATCTAGTATGACTCGACCAGACTTTACTTGACTTGGATTAGCCAAACTTGGTTAAATGTGACTCGTACCAACTCAGGTCAACCTGGGTCCAAGTTTTCTCAGCTCAATCTGATGTGGGATTGACCTAACTCAATTTGACATGGTCTTAACTCAATATAGGTTTGGGCGAATTCTTCCTCCACCTCCATATACTCGTCCTACACCTCCATAATTTTTTAAAATCTCAAAATTACCCTTGTAGAAATAACCAAAAAGATATTGCTTTGTCTGAAATAGAAAATGAGCAGTGCGTTCCTCCACCTCCCACAGTGCAGCACAGTAAAGTAACAAACATTTTCTCTCAAATACATCATAGACAACGGTGGCGTTTTTGAAGGTTTAGAGGGTGATTAAACGATAGAAAAGGCTTTTAGACTTGTGGAAAGTGTTGATCGGTGACATAGAACGATGACGAGGTAAGATTTTTGGATTTTGGTGGATTTTCGTTGATCTTTAGGTCACCCAGATGAAGCCTATTCAGTTTAGAAATTTGTTAAAATTGTTAACCAGATAGACAGACGTCCGATTTATAAATTGTAAACCGAATACAAAATGGGAGAGGTGAAATCCGGTTTACAATATATAAACCGAACCGTCTGATTTACAAATATTAAGTTAACTTGTAAATCGGATGGCCAGTAGGTGGTACCATCCGATTTGTAAATTTGTAAACCGTATGAGGTATATCCGATTTACAATTTTTTTTTAACTTTTTTAAACCGGATGGGGGTACATTCGGTTTAATATGTTTTCGAATTTTGTATATTGGATGTATCCGGTTTATTATTTTGTAAATTATTATTTTTTGTTTGTTGAGTTGTTGATATGGTATGATACGGATACGGATAAAGTTTCGAAATATTAAGAGGAAGTAGATAAGGTATTCCTCTTCTCTTCGTGCCTCACGCAAAGCCAATTTCTGGATATTCAGAGTCAATTACTTTTGTTGTTCCTCTTCTCTTCGTGCCCCACGCAGAGCCTTCCAAACGCACACAACTTTCCACACGTTGCAGATCGGACAAACCAACAACAATGCAACACAATCGCTGACAATGGATCACAACCCCCGTAAGCTCAATTGAAAAAAACTTTGAGACCGACAATGGAGGTGAAGGACGTGAAGCAGAATGAGATTTGTGTAAAAATGGGGTGAAGGGTGAAATAGGTTATGTAAAATTGATTTAAGGATAAAATAAACTTTTCAAGTCTATTATGGAGGTGCAGGGTTAGAATATGGAGGTGAAGGAAGAATTTGTCACAGGTTTGATGTCTCAGCCCAACACGAGCCAACTCAACTTGACTAGACTTGACCTGATATGTCTCGACCCAAAATGGACCCAACTCAACTTAGCCAAACATGATTCGGTTTATCTAGGCCCAACCCAACCTAGACCCGACCAAACTTGACTTGACATAGGACTAGCCCAACTCAGTTGCACATGGACTTGTCTCAACTTAGCTAAACGTGGTCTTAGACTGACTTGACTCAATCTAGGCTCAAATTGGCTCAGCTCGACCTAGTCTCTGATAAAGTTGTCCAAAGGCATTTGCTTTGGTGAGAAAAAACTTCTTGAATGTGACTTATCTAGCTAATTTTCATATTTTATATCTCTTATGACAAAGAAAGTTTCATTGATTGGAATGGTAGTTGGATAGATTTTAATGCTAGATTTGAAATAATGTATGAAAAAAAATACGTTTCACCACATTGAGTGAACAATATAATTTTACTTAAATATACTTTTAATCTTTGTAATATGTTTATCTAATGTTGGTCGTTATAAAATCATCTTTATAAAATTTCTCATTAACAGTTTTTTAGTTCCTGTAATATACTTTTTTTTCTTCTATATTTTTGTCCTTTTAATAAGTGAACAATATTTTTTTCATCTTTATGTTTTCTTTTTTCAAAGGGATTATCTCAAAATGAACAAAAACATTTATAAAAAAAATTTACAATGATTGAAATAAAAGAAAATCAATATTAATGGATAAAAATATTAATAAATCTTAAACATGTGTATGATATTTTTTTTATTTAACTTACTTATATATTATTATTTATTTGTTCATAAAATGTTTTTCTCAATCATAAAATTGATTACAATCACAAAAAGTAAAATACAAAAATCATAAAAAAAAATATTTATCTCAATCATAAAATTGACTTGACTACAACCACAAAAATAAAATACAAAAATTATCTAAAAAGTAATTTATCTTGGTGTGACTTGACCCAATTCATCTTGTTTTCACCTAGGCCTCACTTGATCTAGACTTGGTTGGACTCGACTCAACCTGAGCCTGACTTGACTTAACTTGGACTAGTCCAACTTGATTAAATGTGACTTTTCCCAACTCAAGTTGACATGGGTCCAAGTTTTCTCGACTTGATTTGATGTAGGATTAACCTAACTCATTTTGGGCAAAGACTTCCTGCACTCCATCAATAGTGACTTGCACCCCATCAAGGTTTTGAAAAGACAAAATTACCCTTCTATGTTTGAATAGAAAGAGGAGTGATATTTGGGATCTGTCATTGTTGACCTTGAAGACCAGTAGTTGAGCGTGGAGCGGCGACACTTGGTGAATGTAGAGCGGTCCTGGTTCGACGATGGTAAGGCTTATTTTGTGTCGTTTTTGTTTGTCATTTCTATTTGCAATGAAGATTTGTGAGAGATGAGACTATTTTGGTTTAGGGATTTGGGTGTTGATCTGCGGAAGTGTGGCACGGTTGCAGGTGAATCGACATTTGCAGAACGATGGTGTTGAGTTGCGGAATTGTGGCAAGGTGTTCATCTCCGTTGACGGCGCTGTTTTTTTTTTTTTCGCATTCCAGAAACTCCATTCCGAAAATTTAATGGAAAAGGGATTCCATAACACGAATGAAGGGGTGGGAAATTTACATTATGAAATGATGAATCGCTAATACATTTTTGAAAAGCGCATTCTGGAACTGTATTCCTATACCTTCATCAGTACCATTCCAGAATTTTGTTTTGGGAAATGTATTCTGTATTTCCCTTTCCGTAATTTATTTATTTTTCTTCCGAAATATTCTTTCTGTAACTCATTCCACACCCCCCATTTTTATTACGGAATTATAGTTCCATAAGCTCTTTTTGAAATCTGATTTCTGAAATCACTTATCCTCCATCTTTGCAAAACCCAAGCAAAAAATCAATAAACAACTTACTCAAAACACCTACGTTGTCTTGGCAATGTCACCAGCACTTAAACTATGCCTCGTCGAAGCAAAATGGTCATGGAAAATGCTAAAACGTACCCCACTGCACCACCATCGAAAACATGTCTCTTACACCTTCTTTTCAAATAAAGATGACAAGGGTAAAGTTGGAATTTTAAAATTTTAATGGCGTGTAGGAAGTTTTTGCCCTCAGTTTGATATGGTCTTAACTCGATATAGGCTTGATATCTCAGCCCAACACGAGCCAACTCAATTTGAACATACTTGACTTTATCTATCTCGACCCGAAATAGGCCCAACTCAACTTAGCCAACATGATTTGGTCAATTTTTGTAATATATTTATTTAATGTTGGTCCTTATAAAACTTCTCATTATTGAGTTTTTTAGTTCATGTAATATACATTTTTTTTTCTTCTATATATTTTGTCTTTTTATTAAGTGAACAACTTTTTTTTCATCTTTATGATTTTTCTTTTCACATGGATTATCTCAAAATTAACAAAAACTTTTAGGAACTAAATGAAAAAGAAAAATATTACAACGGTTAAAACAAAAAAGAAAGATAAATTTTATATTAGAAAATAAATATACAATGACTAAAATAAAAGAAAATCAGTATTAATGGATAAAAACATATTAGAATTCAATAAATCTAAAACATGTGCATGATACTATTTTTTATTTAATATACTTATATATTATCCTCTATTTTCCATAAAATATTTTTTTAATCATAAAACTCACTACAATCACAAGATAGTAAAATACAAAAGTCATCATAAAAAATAATTTATCTTGACTCGACTTGCCCAATCTATCTTGTTACATCTAGATTCCGCTTACCTAGACTTATTTAGACTCAACTTAACTTGGTTCTAATTTGACTAGACTTGACTTGACCTGAGCTAGTCCAACTTGGTTAAATGTGACTCATCCCAACTCAAGTCGATCTGGGTTCAAGTTTTCTCAACTCGATCTGATGTAGGATTGACCTAACTCAGTTTGACATGGTCTCAACTCAATATAGGCTCGATGTCTCAGCCCAACACGAGCCAACTCAACTTGGCTATACTTGACTTGATTTGTCTCGACCCAAAATGGACCCAACTCAACTTAGCCAAACATGATTCGGTTTACCTACGCCCAACCCAACCTAGACTCGACCAAACTTGACTTGACATAGGACTAGCCTAACTCGGTTGCATATGGACATGCCTCAACTTAGCTAAACGTGGTCTTGGTCTGACTTGACTCAACCTAGGCTCAAATTGGCTTGGCTCGACATAGTCTTGAGTTGGTTTTACCTGACTTGGACCTAGGTTAACTTGGCTCGTCTTAACCCAGATCTGGGTCAACTCGACTCGACCTGGGATTAAGCCGACTTGGCTTAGTTTGGGTTTGGACTGACTCGACTCAACTTGAGCTTATGATAAATCGACTCAACTAGGGTTTGACCTCAGCTGGTCTTGATTGGGCTAGGCTAGGCCCAAACTAGTCCTAATCAGATTACGACCTTAACTTTGATGAAAGTGAACTTGCCCCAACTCGACCGAACGTAAGTTTGGGCCTGCTCAACTCGACTTAGACCTAAGTTGACTTAATTTGACCTAAATTTATATCAATTTGACTTGACTTTGACCTTGATCTACTCAGCTCAACCTTACATGAACCCTACCCGATGTTATCGTACTTAGGTTTGATTCGACTTAATATTTCATAACTTACAATGACCTAAATGCATTTTGATTTGAAATTTTCAAAATTTAAAAACATTATCGAATCTATATCCAATCTAAATTGAATTAAATGAATTAGACTTAAAATATAAAAATATGAATTTTGATTTGAGATAAATTTGTTTAAATAGACTTAAAATAATATATATATATATATATATATATATATATATATATATATATATATATATATATATATATATATATATATATATATAAATTAAATTTCATAATTTGGATCTCTTTCTCACCTTAGTTACAAGTGTAAATAAAACATCTACGTTAATTGTTCACTGATATTTATAGTTTTGGACTATAATTTGTAAAATAAAAAAATGTTTTGCGACAGTGTTGGATTCTGTAGCTTCAATATGTAGCTTCAATATGGTCATCTCAATTCAATAAAGAGAATGACTTACCTTAATTAATAAAATCATTTATAAATGATATATTTATTATTATTTGTATGTTGCCAAATAAGCTTTAAAGTATAATTATTCTATAACGAAAAGTAATATGGATTAGTTAAGCACATGTTTAATTTCTGTCTTATATTAAAACTTGTTAGATAGATGACACCGACGAGTGATTTCAGTATCTGACTCAATGACTTTGAAGAAACTTCCGGTAGAATAGAAAAACTAAAAAATGGCTATCAAAAATATTTTTTATCGATTAAAATTTGTTGGAAACTATATAATTACTAAATAAGACAAAAGAAGCTCACATAATTTTATAATTGTAAACAAGTTTTAACTAATAACAAAGTATATCGAGTTTCATATAAACTTTGTAATTAAAAAAATAAAATTTGGATTCAAAATGTGACAACTGGTATCTTTTTTGTATAATATGTAATACACGTGCTTCATGTGTTTCATATTAATTTTTTAACCCAAAATATCGTGTGTAGTTAGAATCTTCAATGATATGGTGTTTGATGTTGACAATGATTAAGAAAAAAATAAAGCATGTTTTTTACCTACATCACTTTAGATAGATGCCAAATATTATTGAAAAGAAAACAGTGGTACTATAACATCTATTTAAAAATTAAATAAACATTTGACAAATTTATTTTAATAAAATAATATTATATATATATATTAATAATTTAATCAAAAATGAAAAAATGTAATTAAAATATTAATATAATAAATTGTTAAATGACTTTTATTTTAATGGATGTGAAATTATCATTATTTAAAAAGGTATTTTTGGGCAGAAACGCATAAGCTAAAGTCCGAGACTATTTAAAACATTCTTGATGAATAGATGTTTAAAAAATTTGGAGAACAAAAAGTTCTTATAAGTTAAAAATCTCAATGATATAAAATGTAAAGAGTATCAAAACCAGTATCAAGGCCGAATAATAATTTCTAGAAAGATAAATTCATAAATTAAAATAAAGTGTAACTGGTTGACAATAATAAAGTAATCACAAATAAACAAGAACTAAAATAATTGAATATAATGATTTTACAACATTTTTTATGATGTCATATTTTAGTGTTCTTTTTTTTTTAAACTAGTTTTGTTCCAACACGGAAATCTGATAAAAACTAAATTTTTACAATTGTTTACTTTATTTTTTTTATAAATTCAGAAATTAATTTAATATAGTATACATTTTTGTTTTTAAAATTCATCTGAAATAAAACTGAAATTTTAAATTTGAGAATTGATTACTTATTCCAATATGATTTTTTTTATAAGACGTACATTTTAAGTTTAAGATTGATAGATGGTGTGATAATCAATGGAAGTTAGTGTGTTGACTTTTTGGATGATGAAAGGCAGAACATCAAAACATTATTATAAGACCAAATAATTTATTAGCCAACGGTTTTGTTATAAGAGTGAGGAAGAAGGAAAGTTGGCAGCATGGTCTGTTCTTTTTTTTTTTTTTTCATAATCAGTTAACCTTTTTCTCCAAACATGAAAAGCAAAAGCATCTGTTTCTGCATCAGAGGGCGCAACAGCAAGAGAAAGGAAAGGAAAGTGGAAGATTTAGAGAAACATGTGAAGCCTAATCACAAGGTGAAAACCCAAGGGTGTGATCCAAGAACCTTTGTTGGTGATGGTGGTGAAATCAATTTTCATGGAGGCAGCATAGTTGCTAGCAATGAGACAGGAGTGGCTGCTGCTGAGATGATTGCAGTTCATATGTCATTGATGAGTAGCAATGATGGCCAAGATGGAATCTGCGGGGAATCTGGGGCAGATGGTGGTGGTGACTGAGATGTCATAGTCAAATGTTTCTGATGCACTTCATTAAATGTTTCTTTTTGGTATGGTCCTTTAGTTATGGTAGTTATATTTTAATGCTATTTATTATCATGTAACTACCTGGGAGCTATCATTCTTTTTCATGCGAAGTTAACTGTAATGCTTGATTGCATAACAATAATATTTAAGGGTTTTTTTTGTTTGTTAAAGAAAAAAAACTTTTTAACTAAATATATGTTTAAAAATATTATAACATTTAAATGAATTCTAAATAAAATAAAAAAAGCTTGCAAAAATATATCTAAGTGTTACTTATTCGTTAGAAAGAATAATTTTATAAAAATGAAAGAGAAAAACTATTTTATGGAAAACACATTTTGTTTTTTCCACCAAAAGATCGTTCATATGAAAACACTATCTCACCTTCAAAAAAAAGTCTAAATTTCTCTCCAAGTAAGTTTCAATCAACAGTTACTAAAGGCGTGAATATGATTTTTTAGAAAGATGCATGAATATATATTTTTTATCTGTTGGAATGGAACACAGACCAGGGAATGTTACTCTTTTTTCTCAAAGAAAATTCCTTGTAATGGACATCCATAGCAGAAGAAACAGCATCAGATTCCCCATAATATTGCAGCCCCCACCTAATCTTGAACTTTTACAGTGGAGAATCTTGTTCACATCCAGTCCTTGTCCTCTTACTAAAGTTAAGAAGTTCCTTCGTGTACGTAAGAGTGCCCCTCACTTTCCACTAAAATCTATCTCTTATTCTCATGCACCAAATGAGTGAATTAGCTTTATGGCACGTACTCATTCCAGATGGCATATAAATGGATGAAGACTGCAAATTATAATGCTTTTCTTCTGAAATATAACGGTGCATGGTAAAACGGTCCGTGGATGTGGTAAATTGAAAAAGTAGAGAAGGAACAGGACATTAACATTTTAGCATATTTTGGCTCCAATCCCATTTAATGTTACTTTGAAAAGCAGGATTCCCTTCACCACATTAACATTCATGTGGCAGTTCCACCATCCACATTTTGTTAACAAAGGTAAGCCCCAAGAGAACCAAAGCAATTTATTCAATATCTACCTTCTGAATGGAACTTGGAGAAAGCAGCAGGAAGAGCAGACTTTCGTCTTATGAGAGAGTGGCAGCCATAAGCTTGGTGGTTCTAGCAGTGGCTTCTCCTCTATATATGGACCATAGACCAGAGAGTGAACTAGATGATGATCAATCCATAAACTTTGCGTTTTTGTTGCCCTTGCTGCTCTTTGTATTGATTTTAGCCATAGCTTTATCAGCTTTTCTTGACCGGAACTTCATCAGGTTTGATCGCCACTGGATTCATAGAGTTGGTGGTTCTTCTGGAGGTATTGTTTTGATTCTTGTCGTCCTATTTCTTGTTTTGAAGTGTAAAGCGTCTGTGTAACAAGCTACCATGCTCCAACTATATAGTAAGATATGCAGCAACGTCTTTTTGTGTCGTGTTTATGAAGAAACATATGAAACCGCTTGGTATTTGGTTATTATTTAGAACATCCTTTGTTTTTATTTCTTATAGGATATATAACCGCTACTCCACGACAAGACAGAAGAATGAGTTCACAGCAGTAAAAATAATGTACGAAGAGGAGCCAAAGCATATTTGTGAGCCTTAAACAACCAAGATTATAAATACTGAATTTTTTCGTTAACGGCTTGTTCTTATTACATAATACACTTTTCTTGTAAATAACCATGTTTTGTTAGTTTAACCACACCACTCCCAGAAGGCAACGCTAACGTTATGTTTGCCACTGCTTAAGAATAGACAAACCAGCCAACAGTTGACCCACCTTCAATGCATGTTTTCATCAATTATTTCATAAAGGAGAATTGAAAAATTATTTCATAAAGGAGAATTGAGAAAATACACAGCGAACACACAAAATAAGGATCCAAAACAATAGGGAATTACATCACATAAGAAAATGCATACCTGCTATTTCTGAACCACAGACGGGGCGTAAGGAGGGTTTAGTACCATGTTACTTTCAAATGGGTGAGCGAGGGCTTCGTATTGTCAGCTATCACTGCTGGTTTCTTAAGCAACCTTTACTTTCACATGGATAGAATTCAAAGATAAAAAGAATGATCACCTTTACGGCGCTCAACTGTTCAGACAAGCACTTGTTTGTGACATCCGTTAATCAATACAGATGATCATCCATATCTACGCTAACAAATATCCGTTTATAAGGGTAAGGGGGAGGGATTACACCGTTTGTCTAAGGCAAAGTCCAGAAGAAGAATGCGTATCTCAAATGTTTACACTAACTTTAAAACTTGACAGAATACCCGACATAATCAATATCCTTTTATTTGGGGAAGGGGGAGGGATTACATCATTTGTCTAAGGCAAGGTCCAGAAGAAAAATGTGTATCTCAAAATATAAATGTCAGTACATGATAGAACAATTTACAGCATAATCAATGGAATACTATGGCAAAGGATCAGATCGCCTATTTACAACCAAGACAAAAGGTTAGACTATTTTAGAATAAAATATGTATCAACAAAATTGAAATATAAAATTTACAAGAACACAAGTATGGGAACGACAATTTATTACAACAGTCCGAAAAAGATAACCTGATTTCTATTCTATATATGACAAACATACAGAAACAATAACAAGTTCACCATTTACAATACATTGAGGAAATAACCAGATTTATTACCAAGTGTCTTCACTTCAAATGAAAACCACTAGTAAAATAGAAGATCCTCGGTTATGTTTATGAAGTTGACAAGCTGCTGAATATACGCTTCAAGCTAGGACATGCTGCACGCAATCTTCCCATGCTCATTGAGCTAATCTGTAAAGCACAATAAAATATAACAATTAATAAAACAACACATTCCATCATGTATGAAAAGGTTAATAGGCTATAAGTAATTAAAGAATAAGTTCGCACGCTACTCGTAATCACTATCACCTTCGGACAGAAGCGAACATCAAGAGTCTCCAGCATAGTGCATTTGGATATTGCAGCCTCTACTGCTTCTTCATCAATGTTGCAAGACTAAAATATCCAAGCCACTCCAAAAAGGTTAGTACAATTAATAAAGCAAGGAACTTATGGTACAGTAACGAATCAATAGATGTGTTGCCAGAATTAGTATAAATTTAAGATGAATTCCCAATTGTCATGTCACTCATCTCAAACACTTTCATTCGTGCTTAATTTCAAGTGGCCTAGGGCCAACCCTGCATGCAAACATTTTTTAAAATAATTTTTGCATTCTAAGAACAGAGCCCACGCAACGGAAAAATTTCACATGATAGTTTATGACAGCTGTAATGCATAAAATCTAAGACACAATGCCTAAACATGATCAAGCACAGCTAGAATAAAATTTGATAGCAAGAACTAAATATATAATGAGTGCAACAATCTATTTCAATTGGAACAGAAAACAATTACCTGGAGGAATAGACTTGTCAATCTTGGGCAATCTAGCTTCAAAACTTCCAAAGAATAACAATTGCTGAAAAGAAAAGTTTAAACATTAACACTGTTAGGAGTGATATAATTTATCTAGAGATAAGAAGGAAAACATAACTGTTCTATAAAAAAATTGAAGAAGAATTATGTTAGAGTTACAGAGGTCTATCTATATACAGAGTACAAGAGATCCTGGGCCCACAGCCAGTCCATACACATAAGGGAGTATTTTTCAAGAGAATGAAAAACTTATGTGTGTGTGTATATATATATATATATATACGGGAAGGACAGAAATCAACCCAGTTATTAAAGTCAACCATACCTTAGATTAAGCCAGCTTAGGTTGAGACAAGCAACATCAACCTCTTTCAAATTAGTTGATAGAGAAAGGTTTAAAAACAACAAACAGGAACATTGTGCCGTTAATGGAATGAAAACTTTCCGAATGTTCAGACATCCCACACAGTTTAAGTTCTGCAGTAATCGAGTGGGTTGCTCACTTAGCTCATGGACATTTTCATAAGAACTTGTAATGGATAGCACATTTACACCAGCAATATGCCCACGACTACATCCCCAATTTAAGTCATGCATATTGGCACAGCCAGTCAAGTTCACATGTGTAAGGTGTGTGCAGCAAGAAAGAAGCTCCTCTATAGCAGACTGACACAGTGTTGCATGAGACAAGTCTAACTCCTGAAGTGCTGGTAAAGCACCCCTCTTGTAGAGCGGTTCAAGTGCCGAGTCAGTGAGATATTTGCATGCCTGCAACTTTAATACCTTCAAGAAACAAGGAATAATACAATCAGAAAATGGCAAAGAGAATATATACACAAAGGTAAATTAACCATTTTATGGCCAATTGTCCAAGTACTGATGAAGATATTGTATTTACAATAACATTAGATTCGATTCAACAACATAAATATTTTCTTTCACACTTTACCGCATCCTCCTTCTCTCTCTTCTTCTCTAATCATTTTATGTAATTTCATAATTTAATTAGCATGTTCGAATTAGGCTAAATTACTCATTTGGTCCCAATACTTGCATCATCAGCAAACCAGTAGGATCAAAAGAAAACACATTTGGTTGCCCTTGCATAAAGTTATGCTATACCTGGAGAAACATCATGAATAACACTAGTACGACCAAAAACACGGCAGATAATGGAGTAATGGTTCATCTGGAAAAATGATTGAATGAGAAATCTTGTTTTCAAGAGACAAGTAGGCAATGATAACTGCATCACCCAAATGGGGAACTAGGAGATCTGCATTAAGTAACAAGGCTCGTGCAATCTTAACTAAATGTCTATTTTTCCTTTCTAATATTTCTATTTTACTGCGGTGCATGGAGACATATGGGTTGACTCTAATATTTCTATTTCTATTTCTCTAACAATATTAAATGAGGATATACTAATTTGAAATGGATGAAACCTGACTCACTCCCAAAAGCTAGATTAAGGGAGGAGTATTGCACGTGACTTATGAGGGGCATACTGACTATATTCCTAGCCAATGTTGGACATCTTAACAATAATTAATAAAACTTAATGATTATACAATAATCTCGTGTCTAAAATATACCCAGCACCCAAATATATTATTATCAGTTATTTTATACTTTCAACTTGCAGGTAAACCCAATTAATATTACACTTTTGTTGTATTATTAATAAATGAAAATACGTTTTAGGATGAAGACAAAAACCTCAGCTCATATTTCTTCTTAAAAAATAAACTTTAAGCCTAATTCAATTTAACAAAAACTGACTTGTAAGGTGATATTTGCATCCACTTGGGCCATCTCCATTGCAAGAGTCATTATAAGAGGTTCTAATTTACTTTCTTTTTGGGTTTTATTGTGTCACATCACTTTTAAGACCCCCTTGTAACTTTTACTCTAACGGAAGAGTCTCGTAAAACCGGCACTTTAATTAATGTTTTTTTTTTTTTGTGGTTAATATTTTCAAGATAGAAATATATTGTTTTATTCTTATGACCCAAGATCTTAAATTTTATGTCATGTTTAGCATACTCCAATGAGGTCTTGTAATACCCTGGTCTTAAAATTATGACCCTGAGAATGACGCCTACAATGGAGATGCCTTTATATACTATAATTTGATGACATCTCTAGACAATGGGGGATGTCCAACATCTTAATGCCAATAACTATACATCTCAAGCATAGGAATAAATATTTATAGGTAGCCCAATTGTAGACAACATGATAGGCCCAAGAAACTTTACTAAGATAGGGTTGGATAACATCTTAGTAAGTGGACCTTAAACCTTACTAAACTTCACAAAACTATTTTATAATAAAGGTGAGATTTATACTCACTTGTAAACTATAATTTGGTATTACCTCTAGTGAATAAGGATCTCCAACAATTACAAACCTTAAGGGTAAAAACAAGGAACAAACCTACTCCGACGTGGACATAATACTTCTACTTATTTATTTGTGCAAGTGAACTCAAATAATATCACAATTTTGTTGAGTTAAATAAAAACAAATTCACATTTCAGGAAGAGGACAATGAGCCCAACTAATTATTTCAAAAAAGATTAGAGGACAAGGGACACATGCACACACAGCGGACTGCAATTTCATTAGCTGTTTATCAATTTGGCTCTCCTTTCCTTCAGCGTGTGTGCTGTGGTGTCACTCTACTATCAGTGTATACTTCAAACAAATCACATACAGGTAAAAATATGAGCACGAAAATAAATGGCAACTCTAACCTTTAGCTGCGTACAAGACTCAAAAACAGGCTGCAAATTGACCAAAAAAGTATACGACAAATCCAGTAGGGTCAAATTTGGGAGCCGCTGCAAAGAACAAAGTCCATCCAAACCAATTGATGAGCATGACATCAATATTAATGATTCAATCAATGGGCATGAGGCAGTTGTTGCAGACAAGCATTCATTAGTAAGTTGGCTGTGTCAAAAACATAAACATCAGTCCACATACAACCAGGATGCCAAAGCAAATAATAAGTGAAACCTCACCTGCAAAAGGAAGCATCCAAAGATGTCAAGAGAGGACAATTAACTGATGCTTCAGACAGTACACCACATCCTTTCAGCTCAAGTGAGACCATAGCCATGGCTTCTATGCTGAGTATATTTAATTTTGGACATATTCCTAAATTGAGAGATCGAAGACCAACCTAAGAAGCAGACGAAGTAATGAATTTAGCAACTATATCATACATACCACAAACATTACTATGTGCATCTAGTCGCAAGCCTTAACCCAAAAGCAGCCCCTTTGATTGGAATGTGCACAAACTTGACTTGTTCTTAAACCATGAAACAGCAAAATCCACAGGCAGATTTTATGTTAAAGTTCAGTTTCAATTATAGATTTAACACATTAGGTTAAATGATTAAATTAAAAAAGCATAGGAATTAAAAAAAAAAATTCAACTCGCAAAATCTATTCAGTAACTAAGAAATCAACAATACAACTTACCGGACAAAAGGATGCTCTTTCTAAATGATCACAACCATCCAAAATCACTTTCTCAAGGTTAGGGCATGTGAGCTCCAGAGTAGTGATTGCCCGACAATCAGCAAGGGAAAGACTGACTAAAGAGGTGCTGAAGAACCGAACTGAGGTCAAGCTCTAAATTCAGTATAACACCAAAGTTCAGTAAAATCCAGTACATTTCACCAATAAAATCAGCAATAAGCAAAAGCAGGAATTCAAAGGAAAATAATCTCTCACAAGTGCAACCAGCAGAAAAGTTGAGAGGCATAATCCAACATAAAATTATAAATGATATGAAACACCTACTAGATATGTGGCCCCTTAAACACAAGTAGAATATGATATATAGCACCAATATGTAGCATAAAACCACTGTGATTTTCAGTATAGACTACTAGCACAGACCACGGACAAGAAAATTGATCCAGCATGTGCCACAAAAAGGGGGACATATTTCAAAGTACCTCACAATTAGCAAGAACTAGTGATTTCAGCATAGGGCAACCTCCAACATCATTAAAAACATCACATATAGAGTTTGTCAAAGATTCACACTCTGAGAGGTCCACTTCTTGTAAAGATTGGCATTGCAGAGCTAACGTGGTTAAACTTTCTTGCTTTTGCAATGCTAACTTCTGCATCACCACAAAGTCCATCCTTTACACAACCATAGAATAAATGGCATGACTAAAAAACTGCAGACTTAATTACAAGACATACTTGAAGTGAATTTGAAGTGATATTGATACGATGAAGTGCAGGACAGTTTGATACCAGAATATTAGAAAGCATCATAGTCCTCAAGTTCAAATCAGCAAACCTGACAATTAAACAATTCAACAAAATAAATTAGAAAAGACATACCCAAAAATAGGAAAGGGTTGTGGAGTCAAACAACAATTAAACAAGCAACTAAGAAAGGCAAAGACCAACAATATAATTACAATACTTTTTCCAGGGTGAAAGATAAAAGAAGAAACATACTTGCGACAGTGTACCAATCTAATAGTCTGCAAACGGGGAAGATCCAAAGACACTGATGTCAACAGGCTACAATTATCAAGCTCCAAAACCTGCAGTAGCAGAGTGGCAACATTGGTTCTTTCTAGAAGTCTACACTCAGTAATTCAGACACATTATTAATTTCTAGCATCTAAGACAAATAACATACCTCCAACATATCACTATGAGCTATTGCAGCCATTGAGGCAGAAGTGATCCCCTCACAACTATGAAGCTTTAGAACTGTCAACATCGGCAGTCTAACAGACTTCAAATAAAAAACAAACAAGTGAGCAACCATGTCAAACAAAGTCATATACTCTTATTTAATCTATATGTGCAAAGTGATAACAGACTCTATAGCACACCTCCAAAGATATGTTTGGGCAGTATGATGCATCGAGAAAACTAAGGTTAGCACAACTCGATGCTATTTCACGCAGAGTTTCATCACTGACACAAGAACAGTTTGACATGTCTAGTGAGACAAGTTGAGGACATGAAGTTGCAGCAGCTCGTATTGCAGCATCAGGAAGTTTGTGGCAAGACCCTATATCAAGCTCGTGCAAAAGTGGACAATTGAGCACAACCTGTGCCATGTTACTGCGCTTCAATGACATAGTTTCCAGTTGTGGGCACCTGAAAAAACAATAAATAATCAGTATTCAGTTTATCAGCAAAGTGGCCCCTAAATGTCAGTTAAACCACAGCATATTTACCTGACTGCTATTCGCATCACACGGCATTTTGTTAATTGAAGATGACACAATCTGTCATGATTTATAGTTATCTCTTGAATGCCATTACCAAGTGTAGAATCGTTGATATTCAACTTTTTTAACATAGAACAATCAGCTAAAGCATGGAAAAAAGTATCAGCTATTTGTCCTCTTCCTAATGTAAGAACCTCTAGATTCCTGACAATGAAGAAAACAAATCAGAGCTGGCGATCAGCACATAAATTGATTGACTGCAATACCACATGTAGAATACCTACCGTAATGAAGAGATGGCCCTCATGACAAGCAAGTAAATAGCAGAACCAGATACGCTCAATGCTGTGGCATTGGGATAACGCCTACACATGTCCTCAACTGTAAATCCATATTGAGTTTTAATAAGCACATTTAGCAAACTTTAAATGAAGCAAGACTTCTGCTTACAGTCATCAAGTATGTGCTATGACATTGCAATAGTGCCCTAGTAGCATGATGCAGATGGAGGCCACTAAGATGTTAAAGTAACCCAATTGTTCCCCCATTGTCTGACTTTTCCATTCCAATTCTTACATTTGTAATTTTCCCAACATATGTTGCATCAGAAAACCCTGCTCTTACATATTTAAGTAAACCTCAGTTCATCTAATTCACTGTTCACCCTCATAAGCTAGGCTCCCTATCCACTCTCTGTTGAAGAACAATAGGTTCATTGTTTTTTCTTTTTCATTTCCATCAACTTAGTTCTGCTGGTCAACTTACTATCCAATTTCAGACTATAACTTATGACTAATGAATATAGCTTTAATTTAGTTTTTATTTTTTTAATTTTACAACCCTTACAAGCTTGAGCTCACTACTCACTCTCTATTGAAGCTTGAGGGTTTGTTCTTTTTTTCAGTTTCACCCACATACACTGTTGATCAACTTAGTACTTTCAATTATCAGACTAACTAATGAATATGGCTTTAACTTCAGATTTTATTTTTTTTTTAATTTTACCATTTATATGTATATTACAAAATATTTCAGTTGGATCTACAATCTGGGTAAAGCATTCATCCTGTTATAGCATTCATTCAGGGATTTGGGACCAGTTATTTTGCACAACACTCTAGGATTGATAGATATGCTTCCACTAGTAGAAGGCTCACCTACGGGCACAACATAAAACTAAAAAAGAAAAGAGAAAACAGCTTACTACAACATATATACAGGCTCACATTGTTCGACAGAAATGTTCCGGTCTTCAAAATCCAAGCTTTTCCAGAAATCTTCATGAGCACTTGCACTTCGCCACTGTTTACAAACCCTGGCAGCTTTGCAAAGATTGGGATGATCCAAAAACGAGAAAACCTAAATTTCACATACAGCAAAAGAGAACATAAGAGTTCAAAGAAAAAGCACACCGGGAAAGTAAAAATTCAAAAAAAAAAAAAAATTACACAGTACCACAATAAGTGATAGGCACTTAGAAACGAGAAATTACCATATGAACCAAGTCATCGGTGAGATCCATTCTGACCTCTGCATCTTCCACTTTCAAGATATCACTATCATCTCCTTCACCGTCTTCCACAATGCTCGAATCAAAGTCATTCTCCTCACCAGCGCCCATCAACGCAAATGTATCACAACAAGTCTCACCGCTGGGTCGAAGAGAATCTTTAATGTAGTCATAATCTCCATATTCATTAGAAGCACCGCATTTCCCTGCATTCGTGGAAAAGTAACGCTCCCTGCAAAAAAAGGCAAGCACTCATCAATCGCCAGAGAAAAACTGCAAGAAAGGGAAACGAAAGAAATACATTCAAGAACAGTTTCCACTTTCAAAACCAAAGCTCGCAACCCGCAACATAACGAAAGTGGACTGACACGTCATCACCATCACCACAACAATGCACACACTCAAGAAGACATTCACACGCTCGTTTTGCGACACTCACTCGAAATCGGCGTAGAACTTGGCGCGCTTGTGGCTCAAATCGCGGCTCTCGGCGCCGCCTGCGACGGTGCTGTCCGAGCACGCGGCGGCGCTGCACTCGCCAGGCCACGAGAGCAATGTCTCGGCGCGCGGCGACACGGGCGTCATCGCGAATCGTCCATCATCGCTGCTTTCGCTAGCGTCATGGTTGGAAGAAGCGGCGGTGGCTCCAACGGCGGGAACGACATCGTTTTGAGAAATGTCCTCTTCCTTCATGAGGTTTAGGTTTTCTTGTTCTTCCTCAGTGAAGCATAGAAAGCACCAAAGCTTCATGCACTTGAACTTGGCGATGGCTGGATGTGGATCCTACGCATTTGGAGAGGAAATTTGGGAAAACCCTAAACGGCTGAAGCAGAAACGATTTGGGGCAGTGAGAAAAATTGAGGAGAGGAGAGAGAAAAGGAAGTGAAGAGAGAGAAAGACGGTGAAATGGATCTGATCGGATCTTGGGAGCTGCTGCTGCTTTTTCTTGGGATGTTCTTCCTCTGCCTCTGCTCTGGGGTTGCTCTATATCTCAGCAAGTGAGAAGAAATTCGTACTTTTTGTGAGAGACTCACTGAGAGAGAAAAGCCCCTCAAACGATGCCGTTTCCTACTTTTAGGGATGTTTTCTTTTGTTTCTTCTGCCCAACGGTGAGACTATCAACACTCTCCTTGTTTCATACTCTTTTCTAACACTGCAAGATGGGTAAGAAAGAAAATTATATTAAAATTCTTTATTTTAAAATTTGTTGCCATTTGTTTTGCTAAAATGAATTCTTTGAAAATACATAATAGGTTAAATTAATTCCTATTATTTTTATAATTATAAAATTATTATTTTTTGTTATCATCCGGAAAACACTTTGTGTAGTTCTTACAAGAAGTGTCGTTTTTAGTTTCTCACCAAGTAATGCGTTTTCTAGATAAAATTTATAGAATATTCTTTGAATATTCTAAATCGTGTTTTTTCAGAAGAAATATTTCTCTTAGAAGTTTCTCACTTGTCATAATGCTGTATAATTAAGTGTTATTAATTAATTCTAACTAGCTTCAAGGTTAAAGTTACTTGGTTCAGATGATTACCCATATCTTTTCTTATCAAAAGGGTTGTAATTTTAACTTCTCATTATAATTATCTTTGATCTAATATTTTAACTTCTCTTTCTTATTATTTTTAGTTAAGAATGCTGTAATTTCTAAACTTTCTCTTATTATTTTCTTGTATTTTTTAACATTTTATTGGTTTTATAAATAAGAGTACACATGTTTGTACAAGACAAGACACTAATACAAAATTATTCTGGCAGGCAGGTTAACATGCATATTAAAACTATTAATGTTATGGTTACATTTTTATTTCAAATTTTTTACATAAACTTTAATTGTGGAATAAATCATGTGGGTTAAAGATAAACTAAAAAAATAATTTAAAAGTTCTCATTTATAAACTTTCTATAATGTTAAACATTATACATTTTATTATTTATCTAAGCATTAACTTCTCAATTTTGAAGATATGTATGTATGTTGATTTTGCATGTGATGTTAATAAATGGAGCAATGGTGTCTAATAAATATTTTTTTCAATATTTTTAAAGAAAATCAACATATTTAAATTGCAATTTTCCATTAGGTCGTTGTCAAAATTATTTTAAAACAAAGTAGCTAAATATTTGTTCAAACTATTTGTTTTCACTTCAACATATCATATTTTTTATATAAATTTTAAAATTTCTTAGTACACATATTATATTATATGAGATCTATTTATTTAAAAATTAATTAATCTAAGTAACCTAGATATTAAAGTTAATTAGTACAGTTAACTACGCACATAATTTTTATCAAATGGATGGTAACTTTTAACTACTCATCATAATTACTTTTATTAGTGATGTTGTAAATTTTTAACTTTTCTTTATCAATAACTTTACTGGATAATAGTCTAACTTCTTAACTCTTCCTTATTAATTTTGTTGTGCTATCTTGTATTATCTAATATTCTAATTATTTTATAAATAAAAGCTTGAACAATACATAAACTACAATATAGTATTCACATACATGAAACTAGTGTATCATTCTATCCCTCATGATTAATGCACCTATTTCAATTATTAATGTTATTATAACATCTTATTCTAAAAAAGGATTTAAAGAAATTTTAATTGTGGAATAAATCATGCGATTAATAGATAAATTAAGAAAAATAATTTATAATATTGAATAGGGTATCTTAAATTATATAAGATATTATATAATTTTCACTTGTTGTGTTTTTTTAAGACTATATATCTAATTATCTGTGTAACTATGAACTTATTAATTGAATATATGTATCCATATTGATTTTGAGTTTGAGGTTAACAGAAAGAGTAATTGTGTATAACTAACAACTTTTTAATATATTTTTAGCAAAATTATCGTATTTAAATTAGAATTTTTATTAATTGTGTAAAAAAAATGTCCAAACAAAGTAATTAAATATTTGTTGAACATATTAATTTTCACTTCAATGTATAATATTTTTGAGATCTTTAATATGCATATTTTAGGAAATTAATATGTATGTTTTATTTTAAAAAAAATATAAATTAACTCTAATCTAAAAGTTAAAGTTGAATAGTATACTTAACTACTCATCTCATAATTTAATATATGTCAAAAGGGTTGTGACTTTTTGACAGTTTCTCTTCAATTTTAGAATTAATATTCAACCTCAATAAAATTTTTAAATTATCTTAAAAATAATAATAAAATTAATTAAAAAATAAAATTATGAATTTCTGATAAATAAAGCCCAAACAGTAAAATAAAAAAAATAATAAACAGTTAAACATAAATCACTAAAAATAGGTACATAAAATCACTAAAAATAGGTACATAAAAGACAAATAAATCAAAAATAATAATAACTCATCATTTTTAACTCTTTACCATAATTATTTTAACTTTTTATCATAATTACTTTTGGATGTTGTCATCTTTTTTAACTTGTCTTTATCATTATTTTTAGTTAATAATATTATAACTTATTAACTCTTTTTTATTATTTTGTTGTATTTTCTCTAATTATTTAACATTTTAATGGTTATATAAATAAAAGTGTCACCAACTTGTACAAGACACTTTTAACATATATGAAGTTATATTTTGTATGATTTAGTCTTTAAAGGATTTCTTCAAATGCTATATTAACATTACACTTATTATTAGATCTTTTTTAGGACAGTATGTTGTAATTATTTTTTTTCCTTTTCATATTCTCCAACTTTACTCCTTCTTGTGATTTCTTTGTATTTTGTATTTGATGAATCAACAATAGATTTATTCTATGAATTTGCTTTGATTTATTGGTTTGGATCCTATAACAAATTATAAATGCTAATATTGTGTGTGGATAGATAATTTTAAAAGAATAATTTGTTTTTATAGGAAAATTGAAATGAGTTATCATAAAATATGATGAGAAATTTCAAAAAGATTGTTTTTTTATAATTTTATTAAAGTAATTGGATATTTAAAATAAGATAATTTAAAAATTTACCTAAAAAGTAATAATTTGAAATTTTTTTATATTTTCAAATTCATGTATATTATCTTTATTTTCTTTTTTCAACTTGATTTTGATTTAGGTGTTATGAACTTGACTAGTATCAAGACATTGTTGTGATAAACATTATTGATTTCAATTGGATTTGTTTTTATTCATGTTTATATAAGTTATTTTTTATTTAAATGGTTAACATTATTTTTTTATGTTTTTTGTTAAAGATTATTATTATTTTGTATTGAATATTAGTTAGAATTTTATTTATTGGGAAGACTATTTTCTGGTGGATGGAAACTATAATTTCTAAATTGACATATGACATAATTATTATCTTGTTTCAGTGATTTTTTTTAATTTTTTTTATTGACACCAAGTTATTTTTTTATTAATAATTTATTGAGATTATTTGTCTAATACTGACTAGAAGAACTTTCAAGTGACATTAATTAAGATTTTTTTCAAATCATAAATTAAGAAAATTTTCAACCAACATCGATCAAAATGTCAAAAGTAAGTTAACTAATTACATTATAAAATAATCATAACTGATATAACCTAAATAATTATTGCCAACTTTAATATTCATCAAATAATTTTTGTGTTAAATTTTGTTTACGAACTTGGATTAATTAAAAATAATAATTAATATTGATGTTTTGTATTAACAATTTTTTGATATTTAGATGATTTATTTTATATTTAATGGTAATTTAATTAATTTATCCAAGTAAAAAATAATAATAAAGTTGAAATGTCTTATCCAAAACACTTAAAAAATAAACATAATAAAATAACACCAATTCAAATTTAATGCACTTAAATGTTTTAAAAATTTATAAAATCTTCTATTCAAACACAACATAAATTTTTAGAAAGAATATGGTGAGTTTAATTGTAAAGAAATAATAGAGTTAATCAAAATAAAGGATAAATACAATCAACAAAGAAAAATAAGCAAGAAATGAAATAAAAAATTTAGGTTGTTTAATTTAAGATGAATAGATAACAAATAAAAGTAAAAATAAAAAAAAATGTTTAATTTGAATGAATTAAAGAATACATTTATACTCATTGGTTTTAGAATCATATTTTGTCTGATATCTACAATCCATAAGCATGTCATTTATTAAAGTCATTACAAGTTCAATCAATTCATCAACTTAATCAATTAACATAATTTTGCAACTAACTCATGTTTAGTCTAAGAGAAACAAATAAAAACTCACATATTTACAACTTAAAAATGTACACTTTATTATTAATAAAAGGTGAAGGAGAAGTCAAATTAATTTTATTAATTGTGGATGATAATCACATGAAGCTATCCAACAACTTTAATGAAACAAGACAAGGTACACATGGAAGCAAACCAAACAAAACCTAACAATATCAAGACTTTCATGTATCAACCTTCATGAACCATTGTCTTTAAACACAATCTTCACACACCACAAACCTCGTCAATTTATATATATATATATATATATATATATATATATATATATATATATATATATATATATATATATATATAATGAGATATAATATAGTAAAAAACTACTTTTATGAAAATAAAAATAATAATAATATATGAAACATATAGTTATATACACATAAAATGAGAAAAATATAACTATTACTTAAAATGCTAAATATTTAAATCAAATTAATGTATTTGATTATGAAATAAGAACCAATAATTAGTATTTATTATTCTCATCTCTTTTTATTTTATATATTCTCAAATTTTCACCTAACAACAAATCTCTTGTTTTACAAAATACTAAATGTTATATCTTAGGTTGTATCTTTTTCTTTCTCTAAATGTCAGCATTATTGTGAATTTATGTTTTATATATTATAATTTTTTCACTACGAGTTTCTTTTTTAAATTTTATATTTTGTTTGGATTTAAATATGTTTTTTTTAATTAAAGTGACTTTTGTTCGCAGTTTCTACAACAACAATATAGTTTCTCTCTGTGTAATTTTAAGTGTTTTGTTTTTATTCTTTATCAATAATTTTTAGTTAAGAACTTTTGTAAGGAAAAAAAATTACAAAGATATTTTTAAATTATAAAGACAACAAAAATTACACGCATAAAAAATTGTAATGAGTACAAATAAAATTTAAAAACATATTTAAACCTTTGTTTTATTTTATTTTTATTTTATATGACATGAAAAAAGCTTAAAATAAATTTATTATATGATAAGCTATAAAAGAATTTTTTTTTCTAAAATTTTAAAAATATCAATAAATATATATATATATATATATATATATAATAATAATAATAAAAATATTAATAAAATGTATATAATAATAAATATTAATAATATATACAAGTGATACTTAAATTTTTTACTCCCCAATTATTTCCATCAAGCTTTGTCGTCTTTTAAATATATATCATGTACAAATTGATATATTTATACAATATATATTATATGACTTAATTCAAATTAAATAAATAAATTTATGATTGAGATTAAGTTTAACTAAGCATATATTAGGACGATTTTTCAGAAAGATTTTCAGGAGAGGAAAATATAAAAATAAAATAAAATAAATTGAATTTTTAATAATTTAAAACTATTTTATATATAAGTTAAAAATAAAAATTTAGAGAAATTATGTGAAAGTTTCTACTAATTAACTTAAGTGTGAACTAATTTTAACTAGAAAAGTTAATTTCAATTTTTTCATATTTTTTATTTTAACAAATACTTACCGTGTATAATTCAACTTTTAAATTATAATTAAAAAAACAATGAATGATATTAAAACTTAATTTAAAAACAAATAACATATTTTTTGTAATTTGTTAACCTTACATTCTTTTGCATATCTTGTTTTCCTTCTAACATTCATTTAATATATCTGTAGTCATTACATTCTTTTGCATATCTTGTTTTGCTTTTCACATTCATTTAATATATATGTAGTCATAATGGATTATGTTCATACCCAATTATATTGAAGACATAATTAATTATAATAAAACCATGAAGAAAAGACATAATGTAATAATAAAGTTGTTTTCAAGTCTATCTAACTCACTTTAACAGCCTAAAAATTTTATAACATTTATCATTCAACTATTATTGATAAAACAAAGTATAATTTTAAAGCATAAAATATTTAATACATAAAAAGATAAATAAAAAAAAGGAAAGAAAAAAATAAGAAGTAGAGAAAAGAAGGAAATAAAAGATTTTTTTTAGCTTGAGTGAGACTAATTTTGCCGAGCGAAAATCCATCTTGCATGAGTGAGAAATCTATTTCTTGAGCGAAAATAGTCCACAAAACACTCATGCTCTAGGGCCATTTTCGCATGAGCCAAACTACTATCACATGGGCGAGAATACCTCCTTGCCTGCGCGAATGATTTCTTGAGCGAAAATAGTCTAGAGAGCACTCCTACTCCAAGGCCATTTTCGCCTGAGCGAAACTACTATCGCCTGGGCGAGAATACCTCCTCACCTGGGCGGAGCATTTCTCGTCTGGGCAAAAACACTCCAGAGCGCACCCTATATTTTGTTTACAAAGGGCCGCTCAGGCGAGCTATAACTCACTCAGGCGAGCTATAACTCACTCAGGCTAGACTTGCAGAGTAAACTTTTCTGCAAAATTCGCTTGAGCGAGATTCTCCAGCTTAAGCGAGGCTATCTTAAAATGATTTATAAACTAAATTAACTTTTTTCTACTACCAAGTATTAACATGCATTTAAGGTTCAAAGTACCACATAAAGTATTCAAATACATCAAACTTATATGTACAACTATCCACATGACAAAAAGGAAGACCATCTCAATGTCATAAAGTCTTTAACTACATCAAAACATATATACAAGTATGTACAAGACAAAAGGAAAATCAATTTAAGGACATATCATCTTTAAGGTGCTCCAAAACTTGTATCTGCACCTACTCGCGTACATAGTTCAGTCATCGTAGTTCATTATGTGAGGATGAAGAATCATGTGCATTTGTTTTGAATGTAAATTGTTTGTGATATAATCATTTCCAACCACATAACACAAATAAACATAAAATACAAGGTTAAGTTTATTATTAAAAAAAACAAGGATTTTTAATAAAGATAACTAAACAGTAAAAGAAAAAGTAACTACCAATAAATTGCAACACCACTTATCTTCCATTTTCAATTCATGAAATGTTTTTACTCCTTTATGGGTATTTTTTGTTGGATAAATTAATTTTGTGGACATGTATAAATTATAATAATTGATTCAGATTAATCTATATATACCAAAGTATTATTATTAATTATGGGATGTGAATATTATTTATATATAATATGGACAGGCTGATAATAGGTGGGCTATTATTTATATATAATATGGACAGGCTGATAATAGGTGGGTTGAGTTCTATCTTAATTATATACAAAAGGGTTCCTACAATTAACCACATGTTGTGTTTTCTCATGATCTATTCTTACTCAATTACATTAACGGAATCTAATTTTCTCTAATCAATTACAATGACATCATCATCTTCAGTTATAAGTAAGTATTGAATTTAATATTATATGTATGATTGTACTTGTCATGCATCAATTGGACTGAATATAATAAATATTCAAGAACAAATCTTTCATTTTTAACCTCTCGGTTTTCAATATATACGTGTCCCTAACCATGATTGCATTCTCTATGAAACATTCTAACCATGATTGCATTCTCTATGAAACATTCCAAACTTATCGTAGAATAATTTTTATATTTTAATCATATTAGGTAATATAAATATTTTCTCTTATTTTTAAATTTATAATATATTATATAGGTGAATCAACATAAAATGACTACTTAATTGATATAAGAATAAAAATAATATTTAAAAATTAAAATTAAAATTATTTTTAAAAAATAAAAAAATATATATGAGAGAAATAGATAAGCATGCACACATGCAAGACTTAACCCTCACATGTACTTATCTATTACAAACCATAAAATAAAAATAAAATTTAAATTGAAAATCAAGTTACAAAAATAATCTCAAATTCAACAAGTAACAATCATGATTATTTTCTCTATAAATAAGACACATCACATTTTCAATTTTTAGAAAACACACTAAAAAAATATTAATTTTAATGGGTTTTGTTAATTGAGGTTATAAAACCCCCGATAAGACACATACTTGGGGTTTTTAAAACCTCTAGTAACGCGCGTTTTTTAAGTTTTTCATTTTTCAGCTAGCATGGCAGTACACACCCTTTACATTTTTCATTTTTTAGCCAGCACAACAACATGCTCCTTTAGGTTTTTCATATTAAACTTAAACTCGCACGAAGTTGAATTCTCACATTCGAATTCTAACTCCATGTATAGATTTTCATCTTGAATTTCAACTTGCACAGGAAAATCGTTTCCAACTCAGTCATCTCCAATCACGCAGGTAAACTTTATTTAGTATTTATTTTCTCCATTTCAAAATTGATTTTTACTTTTTCTTTTCTTCACGTCCTAAATCATTTTTGGCCTATGCTTTCTTTTTAGGGATGTGTTCAAGTCAATTCCCTTGCCACAGGTGTTGTCGGAACACTAGTAGAAAAAAGGGCTTCTACGTCGTCAATATAATGTCGGTTAAACCAAAAATCGACGTTGTCAAAAATGCGGTAGCATTTTTGTAAATAAATCAACATTCATAATGTCTGATATACCAAAACTGACGTTGTGATGTGTACACAACGTCGGTTGAACAAAACAACCGTCATGAATATATCAGTAAAAAATAAAAATTCAAAATTTAAAAATTTTCAAATGGCGGGTGAGCAACACGTCGGTTATGAGCTACAAATCGACATGGTGTGTCCAACCATGACGTTGGTTATAGGACTCCAACCGACGTCATGGTCATGCTGAGTAAATTGGAGAAAAAGCTGGGTGAAATTAGGGTTTGCAGCATGTCGTTTTGGGCTTCTAACCGACGTGGTGGACCATCATAATTAAAATTGGGAATTTCAGGCCATGCACCACGTCGGTTAGAAGTCCAGAATCGATGTGGTGCTTCCAGCTTCACTATTTTTATTTTTACACTTTGGCTCCCTCCCTCATTTTCACTCTTGTGCGCGCTGCTGCTTCATAGTTCTCTCTCGCTCACATTGTCTTTTTTTCTCTCACGCATTCTCTCTTGCATTTTGTCTTGCTTTCTTGCTCATATTCTCACTGGTACGTGGTGTTCTCCCTCGCGTGTTGTTCTCTCCCATCTCTCATTGTCTTTAGTGGTTTCATTCACTTCATTTTTACATTTTTTGGTTTTGATATATTTTGGTTGGGTTGATTTCCGTTCACTGGTTTTGTTCTTACTATCTACAAGAAGTATGTTTTCTTATCTTTGTATGCTTGGAATGCTGTCTGGATGTTTGTATAATAGATTTAGGGTTTCAAAATTTTTTGAACGAAAAAACTTCAAATGGCTATAACTTTTGATAGAAAGCTCGGATTGAGACGCTCCAAAAATGAAAGTTTCTCGAAATTGCGTAATGAAGCTCCTTAATCATTCTCAAAGGGAATTCGACAAATTCTTTTTTCCAAAATACTTTTTCTAATTTTTTGTATTTTTTTGCAATTTTTTAGATTTTAGCCTACTATTTCATCTATTTATACTTGTAAAAAAGTTCTAGAAATTGTTGTGATTGTTGTTTGTATGTATTGGAGATTTATCAAAGCGATTCTGAAAAATTCTGATTTTTTTTTTAAAAACAGCCCATTACGTCGGTTATGGGGCTTCCAACCGACGTCATAGAGTGAAGCACCACGTCGGTTTCCTGTCGATTATTTAACCAATGTCATTTTCAACGTCGGTTTAAGACCCGACAATAAAAGCCTCGCAGAACCGATGATAAAAGTCATTTTTTAACTAGTGGAACACTTTGATGTCCATATATTATAGATTGTTGTTGACGATGAATCAACAATATTCCTAGTTTTATGGTAAGAATCACTTGTAAATGTAGTTTTAGTGATTCACTAATCAATTGCTGAAATCATAACTAATGCAAGAAGACATTGCCCAAACAACCAAAAGAAATGGAGTTTGTTTTGTGTTATAACATCACAATATTTATCATGTCCCTTTGCTGCTCACTTGATGTGTGAGGGATATTTGTTACAGGTAATCACACTATAGAAAAATAATAAAATAATTATTAAAGAAAATTGTTGTCTACATTCATCATCATCGGTGTTTATAAACTCATTTTATTTTTAAAGAAAATCACGTTTATATCAATTTATGTGCATAAAATATCTTTTAGATTTTTGTGAGTGTCAAATATTATGGGTACTTTTGTCCCGTCCCTCTTTCATTGCACTATTGTGAGAGTTTCAATCATTAGAATACAAAATGTGATGAAATAATATATTTTTAAGGCATTTTGCAATTATCAACATTCATTTTTCTTGATACGTGAATATCATGGCGATCAATATTAACATTTGATGGTTATAATTATATAATACATTTTTATTGTATGTAAACAAATGAAAGATTAAGAGTCATGATATTATTTTGTTTTTAATAATGTATAATTGAATGAGTAAGAACAAATGATAATGTATTATTTTTTTAGTTTTACAAACTTTTTTTTGTAATATTTTATCTTTAAATTATAGACTTTGTTTTTTTCCTTTCATGAATATTACATTCAATTATAAATATAAATATTTTAAAATATTTGTCTTTTATGATTTTTTTTTAAATTTGGATAATGTGTATTAAAAAAATGCATTTAAAAAAAAATATATAACGGGGTTTAAAAAATTGTTGACATTAACAGAATTTATAAGATCGCTAGTAATAACAAGGGTTTCGAAAATCACTAATAAATAACTGTTATTTTAGTGAAAATTAAAATCGCCATAACTCCAATTAAATACAATTTTTTTTGTAATAACAAGAAGATACAATCATAAATATAATGCAAGAGAATAACTGTGAAATAAGTGATAAAATTTTATTCTCCAAACATTGAAGTTAAGAAAACAAGATATTTATTATTTTTTATATTCATTTATATAATTATCATTGTTTGGTGGACTATCTCTTAATCTCATCTTATTTAATTATTTTATATTATTCATAATTATCATTGTTCGTTTGTTCCTAAGATCATATTATTTAATTATTTTATGTTATTTATAATTATCATTATTATTTTTAATTATAACTAAATGTCTTTAACATCATCTTGTTTAATTATTTCATGTTATTTAATTAATGATATATTTTTTATTTCTAAATATATGCATTTCTTAATTAAATTTAGAATATAACTTTTTAGATTTTTTTATAACCAAAATGTATTATAATGGTGACTATTAATACACTAAAAGGAAATTAATAATAATAATAATAATAATAATATATTTTTGAATAGTTTGTAATTGAAGGTTTTACTTTGAGGTTTAAAATAAGTATATTTAAGCTAGATGAAATAATATTACATATGATTTTATTAATCATAGTAAAACTTATTTTTCTTCACTAGTTGTTACAAAAAAATAATTAATTTTTTTAAAATAAAAAATGTATAATACTCATATATTAATTTATTTTTATCATATAATTTATTTACATAATATTTTTTTCTATTTCTTTCTCTTGTAGAAAATAAGATGAAAATACCAATTTAAATAGATCAATATGAAAAATAATCTAAATGCATTAAGTGGAGTAATCTTAACAATATTTCTTAGTAAAAAGTGAAATAAGAATATAATCGCCAGCAGTGGCGGCTCAAGGCTTTAGGAGACCTAAAGCGAATAAAAAAATGAGACATTTTTTAAATTAATAAAATAATTAAAATTATGATATTTTTATCAAAAATTTATTTTTTGAGCTTTTTGTGATGTAAAATTATCTATTAAATTATATAATTAATTTCGTTTAATCTTTGTTGAGACATTGTTGATCTTAAATAAGATTTTATTAGTTTAAGTTTTGAAAAAATTCTTTTCAGCTGAAGTAACTGATACTAACATTGTTAACATTATTCTATATATGCATTTGGAAAAGAATTTATTCCTTTTATATAATTAAGAATATCAATTGGTTTATTATTCTTCAATCCTATAATCTCCTTTAAGATATTTAATTTTGAAAATAAATCTAAGTCATCAAGATACAATAAATTATCATGTTTCAAATATTTTTCATTCAAAAAAGACTCACCTGTATTTTCTAATTCATTTTTTTTGTTTACTTTTATAAATTTATCCATAGTCCTTTTTTGTGATTTAACAAAAAGTTCAACTCTTCTTTTCTTTTGAAGTTTTGAATAACCTGATTCAAATTTTCTAGTTGTTATATTTGTATATTTTATATAAAATTAAAAATTATAATAATATCACATTAATATAACTTATAAGTATATAAAAATCAAAGTTAAAAAGATAAAATCTGATTGTCAAGACAAGACAATAAACTTGATTGTAGAGTCTCAAGTCTTTTATTATGATATTATCTTTGGATCTTGTCCTTTGGTATGTCTTTAAATATAATTTGTAACTTCTAAATTCTCTTCCTTGAATATGCACAACTTATTTTAAGATTAATTAAACAATAATAAAAAAAATTGGGATCAATTGATCAATTTCATATTATTTTTACCTAATGTTGATGCACTCAAAATGAGCCAAAGTGAATACAAACTCTTCCTCAATCAATCTACTGCTCAAAGCCTAGAAGTAAACACATGAGCATAAATGCACAATATAGAATGATGAGATATGAAATGAAAGAAATTTGAAATTGAAAACAAGTTGAAATAATATTATGGAAGGAACAAAGAGACAGAGGAAGAGAGGAGATAAGTGGATGTAGAATGATGAGATATGAAATGAAAGAAATTTGAAATTAAAAACAAGTTGAAATAATATTATGGAAGGAATAAAGAGACATAGGAAGAAAGGAGATAAGTGAAGAAAGAAGGAAAGAAGTGAAAGAGTTAGACAATGGTATCAAATATAGGAAAGAGATAAATTAGAAAGTTTTGATAAAGATTCCTTAACGGTTCAATTTTTTTTAAATATTATTAATTTATTATAAGAAAGTTTCAAGAATATTATTTATTAAATAGTATTTATAATACCAATATAAATTTAAATTCATTAAATAATATTTATAGCACCAATGTAAACTTAAAGTTAGTTAAAATATTTAAGTTAGTATAATTTTAAAATTAAATATTTTTTATTTTATAATAATATGTGATTATTAAATTTTTTTGAGGCCTTGAGGTTTAAAGCATATTAAATATTTTTTAGGCCTTTGTGGCCTTGAGGCCTAAAACATATTAATTTTTTTTGAGACCTTAGAGACTTTGAGGCCTAAAGCGGTTGCTTCACCTGCTTGGGCCTTGAGCCACTGTTAACTCTTTCTCAGCAAGTATACTGAGTGTGTAAGTAATATAGACAATAAGTCCAGAATCGTATCCTCAGGGAACAGAATATATAATTGGAGATTAAATATGTATCATGGCATGGTGAATAAAATTTGAAAATTCAGTTTGATGTTTGTGTTGTGAACGAATAAAAGTAAATAACAATTAAAATGTGATTTAAATTTAACAAAGATATTTAAAACTTTGGGATTGAATAATAATATTCTCCTTCACATGTATCCTTAATTTAATTTAATATTGTCTTTTCCAATTATCAATCTGCGCAAATAAAAGCCTATTCAACCTTATTTCTCTAGCATTGAATTTCATAAACCAAAGTTCCTAACTTCTATGTCTAGTTATTAGGATAATTTAATCAGCTTTAAGATAAATTGTCATATGCAGTCATTACTCTATAATTCATTTATGAACTTATAAACATAATGCATTAACGTTTGGTTCTAATTCCAAAAAATGCTTTTCAGTCACAATGAGAAATCTAAAATATGACAATTTAATATAAAACGTTAAACAAAAATGAATTGAACAAAGCAATATCAAATATTAATCAAGAGTACAATTAAAGTAGAGAATTTACATTCAATCCCAAGAAGAAAAAACTTAGCTACGCATGGTAGCCATGAAATCACAAAACAAAATGAAAAGAAAAGATCTTGATCGCAAAAGTGTTTCCAAAAGATGGATCGTAAGTGATGGCGCTCCTTCCTTAGCCTGGTGGTCCTTTTAATAACCTTTTCCCTAGCAATCGGTTACTTTGGGTTGTTATTTTGTGATTCGCTCCCCAACAGTTGCGCTCAGAATTAGGGCTTCCTTGTAACAGAATTTAAGTGGATTTTAGCCCAAGCTATCTTCCTAGCTCAAGCGAAAAGTCACTTAGCCTCTTTTCCTT
>Ga0209700_101002_pt1 | contig 57199 bp, 22 predicted proteins | sample SiratroredBW_FD_187528 | JGI IMG/M metagenome (GOLD analysis project Ga0209700, IMG submission 187528) | Root nodule microbial communities of legume samples collected from California, USA - Siratro red BW (SPAdes) (version 2) | ecosystem: Host-associated > Plants > Roots > Nodule | place: USA...
TTTTTTTTTTTTTTTTTTTTTATTTGCTGTTTTTTTTTTTTTGCAGGTTTTGGTGATGTGGAATGGTATGAGTTAGGGGGGGTGGGGTTGTGTTAGGGTTTTTCCTAGTACAATTTCCGTTGGTAGAGGAACTAGCCGTGGTAGGTTTGAGAATGTCTGGTGGGGAGGTAGGGGGTGGGGGTGGGGGTGTTTTTGTGGCTTGGGAGGAGCAGGTGATATGCCAGGAACGTGGGAACCGAGTGATTCACTTCTATCTGAAGGATGCGTTGGGGAATTCGGTGCTGGCGGTTGTGGGGACTGAGAGGAGTGTGAGACACATGATGTATGTTGTCCCTGACCATTTCTTGCAGGCCTATGGATCCACACAGCCCATCAATGCTTGCAAATGGAGGGCCAGGCGAGAGGTTGTTGACTGGCTTACTTGTTTGGTCTCCCGGAATCGGTCACACCATGCAGGTATTTTGGCTCTTGAGAGTGTTCTTGGGTGATTTGTTTGGTTTTGTGAAATGTTCATTGTGAATGCATGGGCTGAATGTTACTTACTACTATGTGCATGATTTTTTGTTTTGAGGAATTTGACCATGGAGGTTGTATGTTTTGTTATCCCCTAATGTTTTGAAAAAAATGGTTTGTGATTGTGGTTTGTTATTTCAGCTACAACAGTAAGTTTTCTGGGAACACCAGGACAGCAATTAGGGCTGCATTTGTTCATAATTTCCTGCAATATCAATCGTTACTGCAGTTTGAAACATTCCCAGCCTGATGACAGGCTTGATTGTTGGTAGTAAACCGTTGTCATGCACTAACACCTGAAAGCTATAAGACTTGTGCTGATTAATTGCATGGTGACTTGGTTGTTGTTAGTTGTAGTAGGTCACAAATGGTGTCTTGTACTGACACCAGAAAGCGACAAAACTTGCTCTGATTAATGAAGAAATAGCCTGGTTGTTTTCGGTTGTCTGTTATAAACTGACCATTGTGTCTTGTATTGATGCTGAAGAGCTACAAGGCTTGTTCTGGTTCGTGCAACTCCGATTCGCATGAGTTAATCTATTAAAGGAATTTGGTAAAGCCTGTGTTGTATTGTGCTGATTAATTGCATAATGACTTGGTTGTTGTTAGTTGTAGTAGTTCATAAACTGATGTCTTGCACTTAAACCAGAAGGCGACAAAACTTGTTCTGATTAATCAAGAAATAGCTTGGTTGTTTTTAGTTGTCAGTTATAAAATGATCGATGTCTCATATTGAGGCTGAAAAGCTACTACAAGGCTTGTTCTGATTAATCATACAACTACACTTCCTATGAGTTTGTCTATTAAAGGAATTTGGTCAAGTCTGTGCTATGAGTTATATAGGTTATGTCTTCTTGCTTGCATGGCCACGTCGACTGGCTCAGTAGTATTAGGTTATGTATGGTCTGGTGGAATTGTCCACTTCATATGCAGTAGTTAGGTTTTCAGCATGCAATCACATGTTTTTTTGTTTCTGTGAAATGTTGACTGTGGATGCATGTGCTGGAAGTTACTGTGTGCATGGTTTTTGGTTCGTAGAATTTTGACCGAAGGTTTTTGTTGGCACCTAATGGGATAAGACTTGGTCGTCATTACTTATCAGCCATAGCTGCTTGTCCTGTAATTTTTCCAGAAAGCTTTTAGACTTTGTTCTGATTAATAACATAAATGCACTTCCTGTGAGTTTATCTTTCAAGGAATTTGGTTAACTCTGTTATTATTCCCTGCATGACCACTTATATAAAAGTTATTTACACACCTTATTTGTGGGATGTTTTGTTTGAACTTATTGAGGATCTACAATAATAGGTGTATTTATTTTGGAAATCAGAGATTTTTTATGATTTGTTCAAATTGAGTAAATTTGTTCATTTTAAAATATTCTCACTTCCGCATCAAATATTTTATCTGTATTACTTAAGTGCAAATTTAATGGAATTTATATGTTACTTTTTTTCATAATAACTTATTAAGGATGACTAATAATTACCGTGTTAACATTTTTCGTTGTTGTTCCCATGTTAAAGTGAATAAATGTGAGAGTAGCCGTGATTGGTTTATTATTCTGGTTTGTCGTCTGTCATTTTGCTTATGTAATTAATACAGAAGCAATAGAATACTCATTCTTTTTCCTTTCTTGGAAACATGAGTTATAAGGCATTGTAATTAATACATATGCACTTATGGTCGGAAACAACGTTGTTTAGAGACTTCATCTGGCCTAATGGCTTGAATTATTTTTATGAAGATTGGGAGGAAGAGCAAGTTATATCACATCATTGCTTTCTTCCATTATGAAGCAAGGCAGGAAAAAGCATGAGCCTTGTGAGTTGTGACAGATTGAAGAAGATATAGCTAATAATAATAAAAGAATTAGGGTTCTAGAGTTGACAAACCACTTGGATCCTATATACATACATACATATATATACATACATACATATACATACATACATATATATATATATGTATGTATATTATATGACAACTTAATGCAAGTGATGTCGTCTACTTATTCCTGGTTTACTTGTATAATACCTCAGTAATCAACCCAAAAAAAGCTTGAGGGACAACAGGATGACCACTATTTTGAACCTAAACACTAGGCATAAACTACTATAGTAGTATATATGCTGAAAAATAAAGAAAAATTGCCTAAATTAAGAAGTCATTGTTGCTTCAACATTTTTGAAGAGATTGAAGATAGAATTGAGTGGAAAGTCTTAGAAAGAGGGTTTTGGCGTAACTCAATCTCACAAAATAGTTGTAAAATGAGGTTTGCACCTATCCATACACTATAATAATTCAATCATATCTTCAGTCAATGCGGAATCTCTCACACATGTCTTCACGTCGAAGACTTGAAATCTTGAACTTGACATGATAGATCTAACAAACTTCGTTAGGATAGACTTTGGTACCATTTTAGATAGTGAGTTTAGGTCTAACTCAATCCTACATAATCAATTTGGAAGGTGGGGTCTGCACCCAATTTATATAGTATATAATTTAATCTCTCTAATTGATATAAGATCTTTATAAAAAGAAGTAGAAATAAGATTGAAATGGTAGCAAACAGGTCACAATAGTCAAGAAATTTCCCAAAATTAATCGGGAAATAAATGAATGTTTGTAAACCTGTGAGAACAAAGCATCTTTATAAAAAGAAGTAGAAATAAGATTGAAATGGTAGCAAACAGGTCACAATAGTCAAGAAATTTCCCAAAATTAATCGGGAAATAAATGAATGTTTGTAAACCTGTGAGAACAAAGCCTCAATGCCAAAAATTGGCTAGAAAGTGTTATGTGGCAACAAGGAATAGTGAGTGGTGCTATAAACTTGCAAACAAGTGCAAAAGAGAGCTCTACAATATAAAGGCTAGGGCTTGCACTTGTATGTGTGCACAAAAACCTTAAATGCATGAACTTCAAATTGTCCGATTTTCCAATTTTACCCTCTACATATGAGCTTGAAATGACACTGTCAATGGAAAAACAATCTCTAGTAGCATATTTGACATTGCGCTACCAAACGTTGTAGACTATTATGATTTTTGCCACTCCACCAATAACATTTAGGCATAACATGACTCAATTCCAAGGAGTGGTGACCTCTGTTTGAAGCTCCATATTGACTAAAATAAACTACTTAATGTAGTACTTAAGACTCTTCCACCTAATAGACTAGTCTTTTGGGTTAGGCTCTCCTCAAGTGCTTAATGAGGAGTCCAACTAGAAAAACTAGTTTATTAGATGAAAGAGTCTCAGGAGTCAAGTACTACATAAAGTAATTTATACTACTCAATACAGGATGCCTAACATTGCCACCCTCTTTAAGGGTCAACATCCACAACAACTTTTGACGCTACTCAATGGTAGGTTTTTCTCTTTGACAATTTTAGTGACCTATCAATATTCAGTTTGCACCTTAATGTAGCTTATAAGTAACCCTTACCATAGCTTGACTCTCAATGAAAGTACCTGTTGAGAAGAGAGAAACCAAGAAGGCATATGATATTTGTGTTAAAGACCAGAATGGAAATACACAATATTTAGTTACCCTATTTTAGGCTAACAACACAAATGTAGAATCAATGTAATTGATCCTAATATCAACATTTACCATATCTATAGGATTCTAACACTCCCCTAAAGCTGGAGCATATAGGTCGTATGCACCAAGCTTGTTACATGTGTAGTTAATCCAAGGACCCCTTAATGAATATATATCCTAGACGTCATTGGAATTTTCCCAGATATGACTTTTTCTTAACAAAGTGACAATTAACTTCAATATATTTTGTCCTTTCAAATCATATCTTTAGCACTCTCTCTCAGGCTGAAGCATATGTATCATATAAGTCAATTGTTGGAGCTGGCAAAGTAAATAATGACAGCATCACACATCAATTTGGTGTGAGTGTGTGAAGATGATGTGCCAACTGGCACATGGCAGCAGTTGGCGGGTGGGTGAGGCAACTAGTGGTTGCCAAAAAGGACAGCTCCAATTATAGAGTCGCATTAGAGGTAAGACTATGTTGCGATTGTAGGAGAGCAAATAAAACTTGGGGGGCACGACGGCTGCTGGAGAGAAAAAATTGTTTGGAGAGCACAATGGTTGTCGAAGACCAAAATTGGTCAAAGGGCACGCCAACTGCCGGAGAGCAAAAGCTGCTCGAGGGACACAATGACTTTTGGAGAGAAAAAAAGTGCTAGAGAGTGCAATACTGGATAGCAAAAATGCTTGGAGAGCACAACACCAATTGGATATTAGAGAGAGAAAAAATGCTCGAAGAGCCGTTTCAAGGCAATGCTGGTGGTGGTGGTGGTCATCAACCAGAAAATGCTTGCCAGAAAGTCGTCAATGAAACACAACAGAAAAAAGAACAAAAATCAGAAACTGTCATGGTTATAAAAAGTTTACATTTTGAGCAGTGGGCCTAAAGGGAAAGTACGAATTAGGGTTCCCTTCTTGATAGGCACTTGATACCATGTTGAGAAGAGAGAAATCAAAAAGACGAAAAAAAGAACAAAAATCGGAAACTGTACATGGGTTATAAAAAGTTTACATTTTTGAGCAATGGCCCTAAAGGGAAAGTATGAATTAGGGTTCCCTTCTCGATAGGCACTTGATACCATGCTGAGAAGAGAGAAATCAAGAAGGCATATGGTGAATTTCGTGTGTTCAAACCACAACACAACTATTGAATTTATAGGGGAAAAACATAATTACAATACCCTATTTTAGGCTACTAACATAAATATTGAATCAATCTAATTGGTCCTATTATTAACAATTACTATATCTATAGGATTCTAACATGTCTAAAAGATTCTAATAGTACCAATTAGAACTTAGGCAAACAAGGATGCCCAACCCAAAATATTTGGGCAACTCCTAGGCTGTATTAAGGTGAAACCAAATGCTAATATGTGAATGGAGTTATCAAAGGGAAAAGGACTATCACCGGGTAAGTGTCGATAAAGTGAAAATCGTTGTGGATGTCGTTCTCATAATGGGTGGCAATGTGAATCCCAAATTGACATGAATAAACTACTAAATGTGGTACTTAAAATCTTGATGTCTCACACCCTACATTGTTCCTCTTTTTCATTTGGAAGTCTGGCTAGCCTGTATTAATTTTTCATGGCAAGAAAGATTTTATAAGGTATCCATTGACCAATTGGTAAGTTTTTTTTGGTTTTGTGTTACCATGAAGACAATTTTGGCATTGAGTTGGGTAGTTTAATGATGTCAATCTTTTCTTGAATCAGTTTTAAGAACACTTTTTCCATGGCTAAATAATTTCTATCGATGTACATGAACTTTACACTTCATGCTATCCCATGGCATTTCGTATGTGTTTAGAAGCTATTATGAGGTCCAAAAAAGACAAGAACCTTCAATTGAAGAAAATTATCGTTTAATTCTTTTTACTTGATATGTGTCGTTAAGTCACTATTTTTGTTGTTTCTATAAAATAAGATGAATGTCTTTATGTAGTATTTTAGGTAGGTACAAATACTTAATAGACAAATAGTTTGAACATTTTGCAAAAAGGAATCTAAGATGAACTTAAATTACAACCAAATTGAGTTGGCTGCCACCATATTAGGATGCGTTTGTCTAGCAGTTACAATCAACGTAACTTTTATCAATGAGATAAAAATCTTCCTTTTCTTTTTTCAACAATGGAAAGTGTGCTTGTGTTTAACAAGCTTTAAATGCCAATCTGAACACTCTTAATGTGGTTATGTGATCTCTTAGTCCAAATAAATTGCTTTATGCCATTTTTATGCTAAACTAATTACTGGTTTTTCTAGATGAATCTCCTTTCTCTAATCTAGTGGATATTTTTGTTGTTGGTCTTGTCCTTATGTTTTCTATTACTTGATCCACCAATTCTTTTTAGCTGTTTTTTCTGTAGTTATGGAAAGAAGGCGTTTTATGCAACCATAATCTTTTGTCACAGGTGTACCATCGGATGATTTAGCACAAGCTGATGAATCTCTCAAGATTTTAATGCCTGGAATTAATGTCAGTAATAAAATTTTACCTGATAAAATGGTAAGGAAATGGCAACTAATTAAATTCATCTCTCTAGATTTCCCTTCTATCTTTATGCGATTATTAACTATCCATTTGTTTTTTGTACTGCAGATTTCTAGGAGACTAAAATTCCAAAGTTCGGATATTGAATGGTCAGGCATTTCTTGGTTTTGTGCTAAACAGCTGAAGCACTTCTCAGGGTTTTGCAGGAATGGAACAACCATAAATGTGAGAAACTTATTTTGATTTTCATTATATCTCAATTTTTTCCTCACTAATTGGGACTTTGTATCAAGAGGTGCCTAAGTCTCACATCAAGTAGTATGTGATTTTTGCTGGGATACTTAAGTGTTTGATTTCCCCACTCCCCCGACAAATAGCTAACTTTTGAGGATGGGTTTCCTAGGTGTTTGAGTGCTTATCAAATAGTATCGAAGTTGGTTGTTAGAATGGAAGTCTATCCTTTGGCTCTTAGGGACAGTGCTGCAATAGGGACTTGGGTATTATGGGGTGTCTAGTCTCACATGAATAATATGGGATGTTTGATGGTGTATTTGAGTGTTTGGGTTTTCCTTAACAGATAGCTTTTGAGGGTGGGTACCCCAAGTGGTTGGCGGTGATAAGGGTTACCCAAGTGCTGATCACCCACTTTCTTGGTATCATGTACTTTTTCCGTTTTTGGAAGGGGTTTAATTTTCATGATTCTTAAGATACCACATCGAGTAATCTGGGATGTTTGGCGCAGAATTTAAGTGTTTGGGTTCTCCTTAATAGATAACCTATGAGGGTGGGTTCCCCAAGTTCTTGGGTGCTTATCACCCACTTTCTTGGTACCATTACTTTTTCTGTTTTTGGAAGGGATTTAATTTTTATGATTCTCAAGATATTTTTTCTAAATTTTAGGTTCATTCATTTGTATATATTATGGCTGAAGAAGAAAACCACTATCTTGGTTACTTGGAAGATATGTATGAAGATAAGAAGAGACAGAAAAAGGTGAAGGTACGTTGGTTTCATCATGGACGGGAAGTTAAGCAGGTGATTCCACAGCTGAATCTGGAAGAGGGAGAGGTTTTCATCACACCTCATGTTCAGGTGATCAGTGCTGAGTGTGTCAATGGTCCTGCGATTGTTTTGACTCCTAAGCATTATGAGAAATACCTGACTGCTGTGCCTCATACCTCTTTATCGGAGATCCATATGTGCTTTAGGCAGTTTAAAAACAATAGGCTTAAGCCCTTCACACTTACAAAGTTGCGTGGATATAGTAACCAGCCTGTTCTTTCTTGCTTAAATAGTCCTATTCTCTCCAAGAGAAAGGCAAAGTGTGAAAAGTCACAAACAGATGATGATGAGAACTTCACTCAAGATGATCCTTTAAGGTCCAGCAATAAGAGGATTAGAAGCTCTAAGGATCAAATATTTGAGAAGGGTTTTTCTGGTTTGCAAGTCTCCGTTCCTACCAATGAAATGACAAAATGTAGACCAAAATATCCTAGTTTAAAATTAAAACTATCAAGGAAAACAGTGGGTATTAAGGTTATTGGACCAAAGCCTAAACTGCCTTTTCAGGTCGGTGCTAAGATAGAGGTTCTTTGTCAAGATAGTGGCATTAGAGGATGCTGGTTTAGATGTAAAATCTTGAGTGTGTCTCCAAGGCTGCTGAAGGTCCAGTATGATGATTTGCTTGATATAGAGGGACCACAGAAACTAGAGGTATGCAATGACTTTGTTTTCTTCTCTTTATTCTTTCTATCTATCTATCATATCTCAACATTGTTGAAATGCTGATTGTAGTAATTTTCTGGACATAGAAGTCCAACTATACAAAAATTGTCTATTCAGCCATGAAGCTAGCGAAGAGTGTGGTTCTCAGCCTTGTTGTTAACACTTGTAGGAATGGGTCCCTGCATCTAGAGTGGCAGCTACTGATAAATTGGGTATGCGATGTTCAGGCCGCTTAACAGTCAGGCCATGCCCTCCTGAATACAATTCAGGTCGTACTTTTGAGATTGGAGCAGCAGTGGATGCCTGGTGGTGTGATGGATGGTGGGAAGGTGTCATAACCGCAGTTAATGGCAGTGGAGATGGAATCCTGCAAGTTTATATCCCTGGTAGGATACACATTTTTCTCTTTAATTATTGTGATATAGTTCGCTGGCTCATGGAATAGTGAGTTTGTGAATCATGTTTTGTCTGGGTTTCCGATATCTGACAATTGGTAATTATGATTTTCTCATTAGGTGAAGAGAGGTTCCTAAAGGTCGAGCAGAAGAACATTCGGATTTCCCGAGACTGGATCAATAACAGATGGATTGATATACGAGGAAAGGCTGACATTTGCAGTTATTTAACATCAAATGTCAGGTCCGGCATTGGGATGTCAGCTAATTCTGCAGTGGTAGATGGATCTATGTCTGATTGCTATGCTTTTGAAAGTAAATCATTATCAATTCCCAAAGTTGAAGTTGCTAAGAAGGTTGAGCCAGAATCATCTGGTTTGGAAAACCCTATTGATCTAGAAGATATGAAGGGAATAACTCTGAGGGAGCCACTCTATGCCATTCATGAGGACAAGGATAACAACTCTGGTGGTGGTTGTGATGATGAAGCTGACAAGGCAGTGAAGACACTTCTGGCCTTAAATGAACACAAGGATAATAACTCTTGTGGAGGAAGTGATGAAGACACTGAGGGTGATGATAACGACGACAGTGATGATATTAGTGATGATGTTGACAATGAGGAGGTCAGTGAGAAAAATTTTGATTGTTGTGAACCAAAACTTGATGCAGCAGAAGCAATACAAGTTGCATGATGAATATATAATAGAAGCTAAATGGGGAATTTTTTTCTCTCCTGATTTTACTGAAGGTGGAATGAGCTTGTATATAAACCATATGAAGCCCTGAGGTACTTACATATGCAGAGGATAATGGTTCTCAAGTTTCTGACTTAAGAGTAATTGTAGTGTATAGCATTATAGCTTATGTTTTTAGGTTCATGAGATCGACTTCTACAGGTTTCATATTAGGTCATGTGGCTGGTAGATGCGCAACTGCACATATAAGTTCAAACTGCATGTTATAGAGTTAGCTCATGAGTAAAGTTTGTAATGATTTTCTTTAGTTTTGGCTCTAGACCATGAATCTTACAAGATTACAGAAATTACAAAATCTGTCATGTCAAGATTCTTCTATATATCTAATTAAGAGGTGATGAATAGTTTAACCAAAATGTGTGTGTATCTTCCCAGAAGTAAGGGATTTGATTTCTTAAATAAAGTTCCTTTTTTCTGGTAAATGGGGGAAATAGGTGTATGTAGTTTTCTTAAGTTAGTTAGTCTCAGTGACTTTTAAATTGATTTATTAGAATGAAATTGTAAGAGAAATTTTTTTATTTTGAAATTATGTGATTGTTTCACATGATTACGTCATTTGGTAAAATAATCAATTGTATCAAGAACTTATTTTTAAAATTTTTGTTCTGATTAAGATACACATTGTCATGGAATTAATGATTAAGAATTGTGATATAGATAAATGTTTATTCTCAATTAAACTACATTTTCAAAAATGAAAATTTTAAAAATAAGATTCATTATTGATTTTGTAAATTGTTTAATTATTATTATTACTACTTTAAGAATAAATTCTCTAGTTTTTTTTCTTCTTTTGCTGAGTATAAAAAATGACATTTAGTTCCCAGTTGTCAATCATTTACAAATTAAGATTTTCAAAAATGTTTTTATCTCCAATAGACATCTTTGCTCTCTTACATTAAATACAAAAAATATTATTGAGGTTATGACCTGGTAAAGAATAATAGTTTGTTACATATTTAAAATTATTCAAACTCTTACTATTACAAGTTAACCAAATTTGAGACTCTAATAATTAGTTCAACTCTTTAATGTGACAAACTTCCCTATTGAGTGGGTATTAATTTGACAAATGGAAACATTCAATCAATCAATACTAATTCATGGTACTTTCACATATTTTATAAGCCACAATTTTCTTAACAATTGAGACAATCTAAAAGGTAGTCAAATTCTCGGTGTGCAAACATTTCTAATCCATGGTTAAAGTTATGGACTAAACACAAAAAAATAAAAAATAAACCTATGCTTGACTTTTGTCATAAATTTGTTCTGTTTTTGACCTTCGAAAAAATTCTAATTGCATTTCATTATTTTTAAAATTGAACAAACTAATTTTACCATTAATTCTTTTCTAAAAAATAACAAATAAAGCATTTTTTGTACTCAAAATAGTTACAAAATTAAATTATTCAAAATATTTCTTACCCAAAATTTATGAACATAAATTTCAAATAACACCAAAAGAGTTCATCTCAAGTCTTCCACTCCATGCCCTAATATAGTTCAAATCATATCAAAATTTTGTTACATTTCTTGTTTTTTAAGTTTTAGAATTAGGCCGTCTCTCAAACTTATCATAAACCAGCAAACATTTTGAATTAAATGATAATAGTTTGAAGATATTCTACAGAAAAACAAATAATGGAAAAAATAAACTTTAATTTAATTTTAAAAATAAAACTTACTTAGCCAATGAACTAAAGAGATTATTTTATAAGTAAAATTTAAGATATGTTAAAAGAGTTTGCAACTTACATCTTCCTTAACAATATCAAACTTCTACTTTATTGTGAAAAAACAAATGTACCACTTAGCTCTATCTTTATATTCATAAATAAGAAATTTATGTTTCATTCTTGTGCTTGTACCTAACATGTGTATAGTTTTAAATATTTATTAAATAAAATTTTTTACACAATATTATATAGGATTCGATATAAAAGGACAGTTTTCTTCTCTTTCGGCATTAAATATTAAGGAAAAAAAAATCATGTATAGATCTTAATAAAATAAGAAATAATAATTACATAAATATTAAATAATTAAAAGAAAAACAAAATAATTACACAATAAAATTTTATGAGAAGAAAGTATCCTACAACTTGATGAATATCTAAGACTAAAAGAAAGATAATTTAGTGAAAGAATATTTTTTTAAATTAAACAAAACTAAAAATCAAAGAAAACAAATGGAATACATCATTGAATAGAATTGTACAAATATATATACATATATATATATATACATATACATATATATATACATATACATATATATATATATATATATATATATATATATATATATATATATATATATATATATATATATATATATATATATATATATATATATATATATACATATACATATATATATATATAATTAAAGTAATAATAAAAAAATACCTCCAACATTTAAATAAAATTTTTAAATATAAAATGAATTACTACAATTAAAAAACTGAAAATTATGTAACAGAAAAAAACTCTTAAAAAAAACTTTAAAAATAATTTTATTTCGTTAATTATTAATTAAGAACAATTCAATTATTTATACACATTTCCATACCTTATTTAAAAAATCAAAATATAATTTTATATTTAAACCTATACTAAATAAATACAATTATTTTTGTCAAAATCAAAACAAATTTCAAACAACTACAGTTGATAAATGTGCAATAAGCTATCTACTACCACCATCAAAATGTAAAACGCTGTTAAAAAAACTGTTGAAATTGAGAAGTTGGAATAAACAAATTTAATTTACACTTATATAAGTTTTTTTTCCAGTAACCTTGTCTATAAAATAAAATCAATAACACATTAAGAATCGTTTCCCATGTCATCCACACCTCCTAGGAATGCATATCAGTTGGGTTGAGAAAGAAACATAACAGAAGATAGAATCGTGATCCACTCGTGTGAATAATTCATCCTTTAAATAGATCTTACTCAGTCTATTACATAAAACATAATAATACAGCACTGCAAAATTTCTATCATCCTGTTACACAATCTAACTTCCAATTATGGGAGGCTAGAAGAGAATAATCTATTTCCAAGTGACAAATCGGAAGCAAAAGAGGGGTCTCAAGGTAAACCGATCCCCTTTTTAATGAGCATATCATATACCCTGTCAATTTTTATGGCATCCAACTTGAACAATTGATGAGCATCAGATTTTGCAGAGACAGTGCCAGCAAGTATTTGTAGTGACAGTTGCTCTTGCATTTTTAGATAGGTGGCTGGAGGCAATCTTAACTCACAACACAAACGTTTCTCCTGTCAAGAACAACACACAAAACAGATGTTAAAAAACTAATTAACAGGATTATTTATAATATATATATATATATATATATATATATATATATATATATATATATATCTTTAAAGAAAACTGGCTAAAAACATTTACAATAAACATAGAAAAAATATTAATAAACTTAGATAATTATTACAATTTATATTAACTCAATTCCAGAAGCTAACTCGACTCTGCATACTTACCGCTTCAGAAAGTAAATCTGCTCCATAGTATCCTATGACATCCATCTCATTGACAGAACTAGAAGTAGCCGGCCCTGCAGGTCTTGCACTAAGATCCTTACCAGCTGAATCTGGAGAAGTCAATGCACTTGGAATTCCCTGATTGCTAGGACCAACCTGAGCACTTTCTTTTGTCCTTGTTCTTCTAGAATTTTCTTCAGCTTCCCTCTTTCTCTTGGATGAGATGTATCTCTCAGCTTCAGCTGAATTGCGGCAACCAGCTACCCGGGCTTCCTGCAGTATCGCAGTATCGCAGTATCACGTATGAGAAGTATAAGAGTTAGAAGTTGACAGGATATCAATATCAATACAGCAACTAAGTGCTGGATTAGGATGAAAAATTTTCTATTCTCCGCAAATGTTATACCAAGGGACAAAAAGCAAAAGAAAGAATAAGTGAATGTTAATAGTAATTTAATCTCATGTTTCAAACCTTAAGCTCTTGAATTTTTTTCCAACTTCTATGCTCAAAGAGCATTGTTCTAAGCAATTCATCATGATCTTCTTTAGAATGGAAGCGCATGAATATATCGTATTTTCGACATAGTGCCTTCTCCTCAGGTGTTAAATCCTTCTCCAGTGGATTTGGATATAACAAATTTCTTTCAAGTATGAAATCCTTCCTCCGCTTTCTTTCATCAAGCCTGCAAGAATTATAGAATAAAAAATCCTTACAGTCAATACATCCAGACTTTGATGCACTGATGCCTCAATTTGTTTCACAGATCCCTATCCAGATCCTCTAGGATACATCACCAATTCATTTTAATGAAGTATCAAAACATATGAAGCACAAGAGCTTTTATGACGACAACGATTTTTATAATTTATTTTGATAACGGCTAAGAAATGTGAGTTTAATTTGGATTTGTCCAATTGCAGTCATATATTGATTATGTTTTTAAAAAGATTTGTATACACTTTTAAATACATATTTGTCATGTATCAATTATGTTATTATTTTTTAAAAATAAGTGTATCAGTCATGTGGAACATGCATTTTATCATATACATGTATCTATTTATTGTAGCACCCTAATAAATGATTCAAAATGTAAACATAAAAATTAAATAAATTCGTTATTTACCTCTTTGAATATAAACGCAATACACGTAGTTTCAACTCTCGCTCTTCCTCAGAATCAGTATCCTTAAATTCCATTTCAGCAAGTAGTTGTTCAGCATCATTATCATATTCAGGATCGAATTCTTGTCTTTTAGCATTGTAACCACTCAATTCTACTAAAGAAGGACCTTCGTTTCCTGATGAAGTTGGCTTCTTTCCTCCAAAATCTCTGTCTATTTGAGAATCTGTCAATGATAGAGATTAGGAAATTTAATACATCAGAGTGCCACTAATTTCCTCAATTAACAAGCATGATAGAAAAGTAAACTACGTGAAGAAAAAGATACAAAAGTGTCGAGTTTAAAGCAAGAAATGTTTCCATTCATCTTTCCTCAGCATGCACAAAATCTTAGTTTAAGTTATACTAGTAATAGAATAACTGATTCATTTCATCAAATATAATTTATTTGTTATGGTTGAAAAATATGCAACACACATGTCTTTCACCTCTCTTTCTTTTATACTAATAAAAGTAAAAGGTATTATTCCAAGAAGTTGGTTTTTAAATTTTTCTATAGAAGTGAATTCAAAAGGTTAAAATTTATTAAAATTCACTGATGGCTAAGAACCAAACATAAAGATGCATACCTTCCATTTTAACGATTCCAGGACCACCTTTTCCCCTGACCACATTAGATGCCTTTTGGTTAGCACCAGCTGTAGAGTGTGTGTTACCTGAGGGACCAGAATCTAACTCTGCCATATATAAACAAGATAGGGATGCAAAGAATATGAAAATGGGTTAGTCAATGCACGGTTAATTAACTAATTAGCCGTAAACTTATTTTGCTTTACCTGAATTCAAATTGGAAGACAAACGATTAGCAGAGCCAGCTTTGTGCGAGTCTTCAGCCCTGAATCAACAAATAAACATCAAAACATATAGTATAAAGATTTGAGACAAAGCATATAAAAATGACAGTCTTACTTGGCTCTAGATGGAGAGAAGGGAGATTCTGCCTTTAAACTATGATCCCCCATGGAAATTCCTGTGTCAATCACAAGTGACCAATAGATATGAAAATGTCACTAAAACACAAAAACCTATCAATCATGCAAAATAATCAGAAACCACGTATGATTTAAATTTATTTTGCTTTTATCTAAAATGTTTTATAGAAATATCAGAGTCATTTGGTAAATTTATATTAAGACAATCTGCAGCAAGCATCCAGGTATTCTTGTTATTTGTACATACAAACTTAAGTAGAAGTTTATGCCATCTAAAAGAAGCGGTAAACTTACTATACAATTGACATTAAATTAGAAATTAATGTGATGTTGTGGATGGTAAAAAAACCTTTCTTGTCTTCACCCTGCCCCTTTGCCATGGCAAGAAGTTCTTTTCTGTTTTTGCCAACCACATGAGACATGTCCTACAAAATAAGACAGACCAAGATATAAAATATCACTGTGAAAATAATAATAAAGTATTCATTGCAGCTTCATTTGATGTCCCATCATACCGGAACAGGAAAGAACGGGGAGCTCAAGTATATGTTCTTATAGTGTTCTATGCATGACTCTTTGTTTTTGGTTCCAACGTGCTCAGCGACTTCTGTCCAGTTTCCCAAGCCATACATTTCAATTCCCTAAAATTAAAAAATTTCTTGCTCAAAAGATCGGATATAAATAAGAGATATATTTTTTGAACACATGCTTTACAATTTCAAACAACTAGTCATCATTACTCCTAAGAATAAATTTGAAATACCTCCAGAAGCAAAATTTCATCATCTGCATTCCAGTCTGGGCAAATAAGAGGGAAAGACAAATTATCCTGTCAAAATAGAAGACATAACAAAATTTTCTTAACGGGCTTGGTACATTCATTTAAACATAAATTCTACAAATCTAAATCATCTTTACATAAGGAAAAGAAACAGTTTCAGAACAAAACTCCAATGAAACTTAAGTGAGTGATCCTGTAATCCATGAGGGACAGCCAGACAGCTCAACTAGCAGCTTAGAAGGAAAAATAACATAACTTTCTATGTAATAAAAAATCCTTAAATTAAGAAAGCATTGAACAAAACTACGGGAGATTAACAGTAACTGACCATAACCCTGTAAGGATGGTTGCTTTTGTGAGGTGTCACCTCAGCTCCAACAGAAAAACACTCTATACACAAGTCAAAATCTGGGCACATGGCACACTTAATACGGATTTTTCCGGTTATATCTTTATTACAATAATTGCAGTGGTACAGAGCCTTTTTCCCTTCACCTGCTCCTTGACCTAGTTCATGTGGAAAAAAAAATTCAAACATCAGTATTCCCGAATCAACAAGGTAATCTAGGGTCTAAGTAACTACTACAACTATAGTTTTTCATGTCTGAAAATTAATTATTTTGATTTCTTAACCTAACAGACATTCCACAAGCCTTTCAGAACAACCACACCAAATCACAACACAACCTTTCTTCTAGTTTCTTTGTTTCAAATGGAAAAAGAAATTCAGGTCACAAATACATAATATCTTCAGAAAAAGACTATCGAACACATGCATTGAGAAATAAGAATTTGTATTTGATGGACTTCGAAAACATAATTTCAAAGTTCCTTCAGTGATGCCATGTAACCTATAGTGCTCAACATAAATACATCATAATATACCCATTGTCAATATGTAGTACTGGTAAATACATGGAAATGGTTGTGATTACCTAAATTTTACAACAATAAGTTTGTACCCTGTCATAGGCTATATGGATCAACATGATCTCAATTGGTTATGAAGAATTTGTAATTGATCCATCACAATTATGAATTCTTCATAACCAATTAACAACTATGTTCCCGGGCAAATAGCACATATAATCAATTATGTCCCGTTGATACTCTGCAATTTCCATGCAAACCGTCGAGGAGAGGAATAGGTGTGTTCTCACTTATTTCACACAATCAAACAACCCTGAGAACCTCACCTTTTAAATAAACCCTATAATTTCATAGTACATTGAAGGATCAAACTTGTCCAGATACAGTAGAATAGTGCAAAAAAATTACCTGCAGCTCCAGATTCGGAGTTTTCTCCACTGGCGGCATTCTTTTTTCTCCTTGATCTACAGAGCCAAAAAACCAATTAAACAGATAAAACACAAGGAAAAAAGGAAAGGAATCAAAGAAAGGTTTAGTTGAGCATCAAAGTGTAAAATAAGCATAACATTTTACTGTATTTGAGATCAGTTCTGCCCATTCAAGAACACAGCAAGGTTCAATTGTAATTGTCATCCTTTCTCTCACAGGGACAATTGCATTTGGACCAAGGATTAAAATCGTTGAGTGTAATCAGGTAAAGATAAGAAAACTAAATTAAAAGAGAAACCTCTGGTTGGGGTCCTCATCGGCGTGATGAAAATTCCCACGAGAACGTCCCATGGATTCTCCGCAAGAACTCCTGAACGAATTTGAGTTCGTTGAAACACAGGATCGAGATGGAAGAAAAGGGGCAACAATTATAATTCTTTAAGATAAAAACCCTAGATTTTTGAGATTACAATTGAAATAGGAATATTTTATAAATATGAAAACTTGTGTGATGGCGCTGGGTTTTGTATGTGGGTTTTCTGTTAGGCGCTAAAATGCAGTGGAAAAAAAAAAGTGAGAGGGAATTGTCAAAGAGAACAGCAACAAAAGATTATGTTTGCACTTGTCAAACCAAGTTGAGTTTGATGATGCCTGTGCGGAACTGCTACGAGGTTGGTTTCTGTTCCAACTACAACTAATATATTTATATCTAACGTAAATAATCATAATAATAATAATAAATATTGGGTTTCAATCCCTTTAAATAAATAAATAAATAAATTTATATATATATTAATAAAAGAAAGTTTTTTATTTGAAAATATGGCAATGTGATATCATAGTAATAACATTTTTTTGTAACCAAAATTATTTTTACTTCTAATTCATAACATTCGTATATGTATAATTAAAGTGGATACATCTAATATATCTTTATCAAATCAATAAATTAACTAATCAAAAAAATTTATATATTGTTATCTTTATAATATATATATATATATATATATATATATATATATATATATATAATCTTTATATATATTCATTTACATAACTACTTATAAGTGGGTGTATAGATATTAGAATATATATCTATAAACATATATTTTATAAAATCAAAATATAATAAAAAATTTAGAAATTCTTATTTCAATATCATATTGTATAAATGAAATTTTTAATTTGATTTACATATTTTATGGTCAATTTCAACTAATTTATTTTTAAAAGAAAATAGAAATGGTGAATTTGAGTTAATTTCTCCTTTTGTACTTTGTTTTTATTTTTACGTCATTATAAAACAAAATACAAAAATTCTTCCCGCTCTTTCTTTTATTTTAATATAATTATTATATGAGAAAAATGTCACTAAATAACAATAAAAAAATACGATCTTAAATTATATACATGCGATTTAAGTTTTTAGAGCAATCTGCCACAGTGATAGCTATTTATATCCCAATACTATTAATTTTTTAAAATGTTTATCTTTAAATGTTAAAGTATTTAGCAATGTTTAGACAAAACCTTCATATTTCTTTTAGCAATACTTTTTGTTACTATAAATCTAATTAAATATTAGACAATATATTTATAAATAATCTTTTATTATATATTTAAATTTCATAAAATACATATTATTCAACATTTTATAATAAATTTAAAATGAATTGTACATTTAATTTAGATAATATTTTTCAAATATAGATTACATTTAATTTCAAATATATTTTCCAAATTTAGATTAATAGTGTTTACTTATAAGAGTGATTTTTTGCTACATGTGAAAGTTCTCAAAGTGTTTAATTCTCATACTTACAAAGAGTATAAAAGACTTCTGAGATAAGTTATAGAAGACTTCTCATATATATTTTTTTACTTTATCTCTCCTAGATGAGTTTTTTTTCTCATATCTCATCTTTTTGAAAATTTAATTATACCTCGCAATAATTAAGGATAAGAACTCAATTCATATATGATCAAATATTTAAACTTATTTTTCTTACAAAGATTCATTATTTTTTTAAAGTTTACGTGGTCAAGTTTTATACAATTAGTTGAGAAAAATAATTATCTTAATTTTGTTAAGTAAATAATAAAATTTTATTACGTTTGGATATATTATAAACAATACTAATTATCAACAATTAAAAATTTGTATTTACTGATAAAATTATTTGTCCGTAAATTCACGAATATTATTTTTATTATAAAAATTATTATTATTATATTATAATCATTTTATTTATATTATTATTATTATTATCATTATTACTATTTTTATTTATAATTTTATTATTTTTGTAATCTATTATTAATGATTTTATTAAAGTTGTGGATAAAGTGTATCTCTCAACAGTTTGAAAGAATCCATAACCATATGGAAAAAGTAGTTTTTTTATTATGTTAATATTACTATTATATTTATTGTTATAATTAAAATAGTTATTAATATTCAATGGTATTATAAATATTAAAATTATTATTATTATAATTAGTTTTTTATATTTATTATTAATATTAATATTTTTATTATTAATAATATTATTATCATTATAAATATTAGTATTAGATTATTTTTATTATTATTATTATTATTATCATTATTATCGACTGAATAAATTTGTTGTTAACTTAATGAATGGTTTATTAACGAAATTTATTTATTAATAAACTAACAGTTAATTTATCGACAGATTTAATCCATTGATGGTAAATCTATCGATAAAAAAATTTACGTTAAATTTATTCTTATAATTTATTGATAAACAAAATTTTATTAGTAATGATATTTTACTGATAAAAAAAATTTTGTCGGTAATTTAAGTTTTTTTTAGTGATAGATTACTCGAGGTCTATATATTTTGAATAATTATACTTCATGAATTTGAAAATTACTTTAAAAAAACGGAATTCAAATAAGAAAATTTATTTTTGTCTATATATTTTGAATAATTATACTTCATGAATTTGAAAATTACTTTAAAAAAACGGAATTCAAATAAGAAAATTTATTTTTGCTAACGATAAAACCTTATAATATATTATCTGAAAGTGAACGTGACTTGTCATGTTTCAACTTAGGATTATAGTTGGTTGAAAATTAATTAAATATTTGAAATTGAATGTTATAGATTTTTGTTTTATAAACCAAGTTTTAATATAATTTAGACAAATAGAAAATAATACATTGAATTATAATTTTCTTTCTGTGTATTGAAAAAATCTTTAATGGAGTTATTTAAGAAAATTCCTACATACACTGTGGTGGAATGATTTTGAATTAAAGCAAGTTTGTTGAGGCTGTAATTCGAATATACAATTTGTAAGTATAAAATGTGACATCTTAAAAGAAAATTTACTAATAAATGAACATATGACACAAGGGTCCAGAAAAATAAGAGATAAAATTCATAAAAAAAATAAAAAAAAAAATTGAACACAGATCCACGCGTTATAAGAGTTGTTCTTGCCACCACTGGACCCGAGAGTTACCTAAAAAAGATGATAATAAAGTCTTAAATGTTACATCGAAGCACGTATAATGAGGTAAAAAATAAACTTCAAAAATTGATTCAAAAGAAAAAAATAAAAATAAAATAAAATTATTTTTCAGGTTCTTAACTAATGCGAAATCTGATCACATTTTAATATGCAGAATGAAAATTAGAGATATGTATTTTGAGAAAGAAAGAGATCGAGAGAGCAAGTGAGGGTTTAATTATTTTCTTCTTGTAGGAGGTTACATAATAAAAATTTTAATAATTTAAATAAAAAGACTACATAGTAATAAGTTTTGAATAGCGAAAAAAAAAACATATTATTAAAGACATAAACAAAAAAGAGAATACAGCTGCCCACACAACAACTGAAATAGCCAAACGAGTGAACATATAAAATAATTATAATAAAATAAACATAAAAGGTTGCATCTAACTAAATAAAATTAAAGTTGCACACATATAAACAAGTGTACTCTAATATAAATATATTCTAAACATAACACATCATACTAACGTTTCACAACAAATATAAGACGTACATGTAGTGATTTTCTGGCTTTGATTAACCTTGGTGCTTTCAAATAAAGTTATCTTTATATATGCCGATGATACACTAAAATGGTACAGCACTTTAAAGCGGTTGAATAGTTATTTTTTAGTTCATAATGGGAGGTTGATTTTACATTGTAAATTGGATTTTGTTTTGTGTATAATGATTTTGTGTGTTATTTGTCACGATTATTATTTTTCATTAGTTTAAATTAATAAAAAAATGTAATTGAAAATATATTGATTATTTAATTTAATTAATATACTACTTTCTAGTATTTGTTGATTTTTTTAAACTTTTCATGTAATTCAAATTAAAAAAATATTTAAATTATAAATTCAAATAACTAATATTTCATTACATATTATAAGAAAATTACACATAATGAAAATTGTAAAAAAAATAAATTCAATACGTAACAATAGGTTAAATTAAAAATTTAAAATCTAAATTTTAAAAATAAATAAAAGTTAAATTTAATTAATATTTAATAGATAAACTAGTTTAAATAAAACAACTTGTTCAAATAAAGAAGCATATACAACTTTTATTTATTTATTAAACAAAATAGAAACAACAAAAAATTTAATAAAAGTATAATTATTTATTAAAAATTAAAAAATATAATTGTATGATAATAATTTTTTTTCTAAAAATACAAATTAATTTCATAATAAAAATTATGCAATTAGGTTTTACATACAATTTCATATCTATCAACTAATTTATCCAATAGTTATACTAAATGTTTTTAATTTAATAAATTATTTTATTACTTTGAAATTGTAAATTAGGAACATACTACCTAAAGAGTAACTTATTATCTACTAATTTATATACCAACTATTTTATATAAATTAGTTTTATCGAATACACCGTAATCATCATCAACAAATATTATCAATCTAAATTTATGATAACATTATTTTAAAGTCTGAAACCCGGAAACATCTTTAGAATGTCTGAATTGTAATTCAAACTTGGAACAATATATTAGAAAAAGGCCTGCAAAATGTAGGAAATAACAAAAAAGAGAAAATTTCACACAAGATAAACGAGAAAAGAAAGATGTGAAACGTTGTATTTATACCAATATATAATAAGGATATTTTAACTTCAACTACACTTATTATTTTACCTTTCAATAATATAAAAAATAAGTTATCCATCCATTAAAAATAAACGTACTCATTACTAATTTATTTATTCTATTATTTATAATATATATTTTTTGTTTTACCTAAACATATATTATTTTTTAAAATTATTTTTATTCAAATTATAAATTATATATTTGAATACAAAAACCAATACTGCATATAATATACCATAAGAAAACCCAGATTGCGCCCCTATTTCCGTTGATACTACAATATATGTGTGGATGGATTTTTGGCTTGTGATTCGTGATGCGCAAAATATAGAGTTGTTTTCTGATTTAGTGAATTGCAACTTTTTATACTTTTTTTAGTCTTTGATTTATTTCAAAATAATACTCTTTTTAGTTTATTCTTTTCAATAATACCTTCACATATAAACAAAGGTATTTAATACGATACTTAAAAAAATATAAATGTTTAAAAATTGAGAGCAAGATAGACTAAATATATATTAATTAAATGCTTATTAACCAGTGAGTCAAGATGTTAGAAGACTATTATCTTGAAACGGAAAAACTATTTTTATTTTGTTTATTCTCAGCTGTTTTGTTAAAAATGAAATGAGTAATGACTATTTTTGTGCTGTCTTTTGTATTTTAGGTTATGAAAATATAAGTTTTTGAAGTTAAAATTTGAAGTGAGGAGGGTAGAGAAAGGAGAAGAGGACATGGGTTACGCGTGTGCAGTGAGTAGAAAAGAAAAGAAAACAACTGTTGAGTGAAGAGAAGAGTGTCTGTTTTCTTTAGTAATTTTTCAAAACAAATGCAATCAATCAATCGCTCAAACCAAAGCCCGCGCCCAACACGTGAAAATATTTGAATTGCTATAGCGCCATCACCCGCCACGTGTCCCAACCACGACATCCTCTTACTAAAAACACTTCCCACTCTTCTACCTCGTAAACCCTTCGCTTCTTCTTCAGTTTCAATTTGAAACGGTTCTGAATGGCCTCCTACGGTGCGAAACCTTCTTCGCGATACAGTTCCTACGATTCACGCTCTTCCACCTCCTCTCATTTCTCCGACCCTTCTTCCTCCCATGAATTCAACAACCCCAGAACCAAACCCACTTCCTCCCGAGCCATCGTCAAGACCAAACCCTCTCACACCGCCAAGGTGGACCCCACCTTCACCACCATGGTCAAGAAGTTCATGGACCGCAAGCCCAAGTCCTCCTCCGCCGCCGCCACCAAGTTGATTATTCCCTCCGATTTGTTGGCGCAGGATTTGAAGAAGGACGCCAAAAAAGTAGCGGGCTTCTCTGCGCTGCAGAAGAAGCTCTTCGGAAAGGGAGCTTCCGAGAAGAAGGAGAAGGTGAAGGCCTTGACGGAGGTCAAGAACAACACCAGGACATTGGCCATGGTGCTCAGGAGCGAGAGGGAGCTTCTCAGCATCAACAAGGAGCACGATGAGCAGATTTCTCATCTCAAGCAAATGCTTGAGGACAAGAACAAAGAGGTAAAATACTCAATTTGTTTGTTGGAGATCTCAAAATAGTTAAACAATGCAATGTACCTTTGAAACAATTTTAACCTCATGAACTGATTTTAAGATTGGTCTGTTTTTAGATCCAGATTTTAATATTTATCGGAGTTTATCCTAATAATGATTATATGTTTCTGGACTTATCGGATTATTGTTACTTGATCGTTACCAGACCAGCAAATATCACATTCAGTATACAATTCCAACTTTGAAAACTTTTTCTAGTGATTGTTATTGAGCTTACAGTAGTCTGATTACTCTTATGTAACCGTTATCAGACTATTTGTGGAGTGCAAATCGAATTCTTATAGCCTTGTGTTGTGTTGTGTTGGGATCTGATTCACCCAAGGAATGGGAATTGGAATCATGCATTTTGATTTGGATTTTGAATTTTCAGGTGGAGAAGTTGAAGGACTTGTGTTTGAAGCAAAGGGAGGAGATCAAGTCGTTGAAGGATGCGATACTGTTCCCGGATGTTATGAATTCTCAGCTTCAAGAGCTTCTAGAGAAGCAAGGTTCTGAGCTGAAGCAGGCCAAACTGGTTATTCCAGCTCTGCAACAGCAGGTTTCTTCTCTAACCGGTCAGCTTCAAACCCTTGCGGAGGACCTTGCCGAGGTACACATAACTTGCACCCTTGTATGTATGACATCGAATTGTTGTCATTTGTCACACAAATGCAGGTTATTGAAATTAGATACTGATTGGTTATGTTTTTTTATTGAATTGCATCTTCTTTTTATCTTAAATAAACGAAGAAAAGGTAGTATTACCTATTAGGAGGTAGTGTACTAGGACATTTAGGGTGTGTTTGATTTCTATTTTAAAAACTGTTTTCAATTTTCAAACTCAGCTGGTGGAAGGTGGTGCAGGGCCAAAAGTAGAGGGTGGAATTCAAGGAGGGGTTCAATAAAATGAAAGCAAGAGAAGATGAGAAAACGCCTAACTACATTTGTTCTTGGATTTTTAAAATTGTTGTTTTGGAAACAATTCCAAACCTTGATAAATTTTGAATGAAAATTTGATTGTTGAGTAGATAGTGATTGTATTTCTTGTTTTTTCATTTTTGTTTATATTTTCATTTGGTTTTGTTAGGTGAAGGCTGATAAATATTCAGCCAAAGCAGGTCTTCTCGGTTATGGAAGTTCTCCGAGGACACCAACACATGTCAGGGAAGATGCTTGCAACTCCTGGGTAAGCTTGCAGTTAGTCACAATAGAATTGAACTTTCATAATCATAATTATATGATCGATTATACATCGTAGAAGCCAAAGCGTTTTGGTTAATCTGCTCAAGAATTCATGCAGGAATTCAGCTCTGATGACCAGTCCGATGACCTATTACTAAACGATCTAAATCCCTGCTTAACACCGTGCAACGCCAAATCGAGATCAAAGGTGATTAACTTCTCCAGTACTTTGTTGTAAAATTTCCCATCCTCAAATTGTTTTTTCTTTTATCAAATGACTCCATTTTCTTCAGGAATTTGAGGGTAGGGGCTCTGGCTCTATACTTGATGAAAGCTTATCCGATGATGACGATGCTAAAGTATATCCTGAGATGAATTTTAGCTCTCTTGTTCACAAGTTTTCCAAAAGTTCTGACTGTTGCCAAAATTCCAGCAAAAGAAGTGTCGCAACCAAAGCAGGTCGAAGATCTGACGAGAACAAATTAGCCTATGGAGGTAGAATGAATCATAAATTTGCATAAATAATCTCAATCCCTTCGCCTTGTTGGGATTTCTTATTTCTTTTCCCTGTTACCATCTTTCAGTTTTGTCGTTTTATACAGTCAATATTTCTGTTTCAAGAAGTTGGACATTGTCTCTTTGGAACATGTAAGATTAAATTACTCGTCGTTGTATATTATGCACTTGGGCAGTGAATAAGGCCTCGAAATCCACAGATCCTTAGAAGTATTGCTAGAAAGTTCGATATTACAAAGTACAAATTCCTACAGCTGAGATTTTAGTCTTGCAAAAGAATAATCAGTTCAAATTTTACATTTGATCTTATTATTAGACCGCCTCCATTGATCCTGTGTATCATTTGAGATTTTTGTCCAATTAACAAATTTGTATGATAATGTAAATCCAGTGTCTAACAAGTTAATTACAATAAATAGGAATCAACTTTTGGGCGATATTTATATTGAATACAGATAATAGAGTCCATGTGGAATAAGATGCATTAGTATTTTATATTAGATTTTATTGTGCTTCACTGGTGTACCCAAATTACGAGGATTTCATATACAAGGCTTAATGTGAATTTCGTACTTGGTTCATTAGTATTTTGGACATGCTTTTGTTGTTCTGAGACCTTCTAACCTGATGAGCGCTATTTCAGATTAAAATTCTCTTGTGTTTTTGTTTATGTATCCAAATTATGAGACTTTCTTACATGGTGAACTAGTAATTTAGACTAGATTCTCTGCTTCTATCGCGACAATTTAAGAGACCTCATTTTATATTTTGTTTATCTCTTTCCAATAATAAATCTGTCACTTTGTTCTAAGAAATTCATATAACTAAATTGTTTTATATCGCAATGCAAACCGAAATTAACTGGTCTAGTCTATATATCTCATTGCCTATGGCTTTGTGACTTCGACCAATTGGAATTCAGCGCATATATTTGAGAATTCAGCAGAGAAGATTACAGGAAACAGGTAAATAAAGCACATAAGAAATGAAACATTCATCTATTAGCAAAGCTAAGTTCTCATTTCACTCTTTATCAACCAGTGCTGATCTAAAGTGAATTATTATGTTTCTAGATACCGACATGTTGTACATATAACATTCCTTATATGTATAACATATATAACACTTCACAAACGTTCCTCCAGCCTTAAACCATCCCACGACTTGAAGCTGACCTAAAGATCTGAAACAGACCTGTGAACAAAACAACAACGACTCATATCTTCACTGAAAGAAGTAAAAATTTACAAAGAAATATCCTCCGAACTTTATCCAATAAAGCTTGACTAGTACAATATGTTTCATATAATAATTCAAAATATGGTCTGCAATACCAGTATGTTTAAGTAATTAATTAAGTTTTATTTTTCAAAAAAAAAATATTGCCGAATCAGTTAAATTCTCAACATTAAAACTGTGGATGAGAAAACAAGGGATAGTTTTCACTAGAGATTAAGACATTCGTGGAAAACTTTATCGGGTTTAAAAAAAAAGTACAAAACGAAGAAAAGGGATGAGTATGTTTTGGGTATAGCTATCCTAAACATGCAAATATAGCGATAAAATAATGTAATTACTCAAATCTTAACTACATTGACACAGAGTGCTTAAGTACGAATGATTTTTTTATCATCCTCACGAGAGCGTTGGATTATTGATTGATTAAAAAGTATAAAACTGAAGTAGCATTTTGGTGTTTAAAACTGGGATTGAGGAAGCAGAAGAACATACATGATCCAACGACAACAAAGACGAAGAACCCAAGAACAATTGGGCCCACGGGGTATCCTTTCTTAGTGCTTCCTCCTTTTTTGCTAATATTCCTTTCAAACCTTGCGATTTTCCTGTCTGCTAGGCGCTTTGAAGTAGTCTATGAATCAAACAAGTTAAAGCAAACACAAGAAATATCACCGATCATACAATTGACAAATAACTCAGCTTAGTACTTTACAAGAGAAAGCACAACCAAAAGCCACAAAGATGAAATCAGAAGGCACCAAAACCAAAATCCAAAACATCAAAGATGAAAATTTGGAAAACGGCTTTTTTTTTCTGACTTCTGTAACCGCAATTCCCAAAACCAAACCAAAAAAGAGAAAAAAGAAAAAGAAGGACAACATTTGTAGGGTTCAGGTACTCCAAATCCAAATTCCATCATATTGCTCCTATTTATATATACTTATTTTACTTTATTAATTACAGTCTAATAGTTCATATTAATAAATTTGATAATAACAGAGAGAGCAATGTCATTCTGAATTAAAACCATGAACTTTGTCTGTGAATATCATATAGATACAATTAAAGAAGAAGGTTATTTTGGCTATGGATTTGATTAAAAAAAAACATGTCAGTATAAGAAATTACACTTCTTACACTGATTTGCTAAGATTCTTTTGCTGAGTTACCTTCAAAAAAATATGATCAAAGAAAACTCAAGAAATCTGGTTTTCAAACGCCTCTGCAATTGAAAGAAATTGACACCATACATACAAATTACAAACTCCAAAAGTCCACCTTTTCTTTTTCCTATTATCAATCAGATATAGGAAATGTGTTTGGGCTAAAGAAAAGAGTATGAGAGAAAAACCACACAGAAAGGACATGTCTAGAATGAACTGGCCGCAAAGGCAAATTAGTCAACGGGATCTCAGTGACAATAAACAAAATACAAAAACAATAGCAGCAAATTAATCATAAACAAAAGGAAAAACCAATCAAATTTACAGAATAAATTATGAAAAAGAAAGAAAAGAGAAAATTTACCATAGTGATAGTAGTGAGGAGATTAGAGACCAACCCAATAAGCCCTTAGAAGTAGTGAGGAAATTAATAGTATTTTATTTGCTGTAGAATGATGAAACACTGTGATATGAACACTGTTTCTTGGTACTTATAATGAAAAAGGAAGGACATTTGAGTGTGCTATGTCACATACCTATGGTGTGTCACCTCCTTAAGTTGACTCGTGGAGATTATCCAAACCAACCCTCTTCTTCTACTTTGGGAAGTTTAATTATATCTTTTTCATTTTTTGAAAAAAAGATATAAAATGCGTCACAGTACATGCGTTACCATTTACTCATATTAAATGCTATGTAACTATGGGCGTTAGAATGGTTAATTTGAGAGTTTGGCTAATCAAGGGATCCGTTCCAAACTAATTAAATTCATCCTATTCCTTGTTTGGCAAGTGTTTTTACAATTGCCAAATAAATTGTGTTTGACTTTTCTTTATATAGTAACAGAAATGATGATGATGAAACCTAGGTTTAATAATTTTATTCAATTTTAAAACAGTTTTATTAATATTATTATTTTAACATATGGCAAGTGTATAACGCTTTTTATGTTATCATTTTTTTTTCAAAATTGTTTTCATTAATTTGACAAAAAGCTAAATTATTACATTTAAGAATGTTAAAATAATGAACCATATTAAAATCAACATTAAGAAAATAATGGCACTATATATATATAAGTTGAATTTTGGTTAAAATGCATTTTAGACTAATAAAATTATTTATATATGAATGTCAGCTAAATATTGGGTAAAGTAAATTGAAAACTAATATTCTTTCATTAGTTAAATTGGAATCCAATTTTTTAAGTAAAGTTTTAAAGTGGTTTAGGAATGAGAAAGTATATAGTTAGAAAATATCCAATTAGTCAAATATATTAAATATAATAAAAAATTAAATAAATATTTATATTTAATGTTATTTTGCATTCAAATTTATTTATAGTATACTAATTATGATGTTAATTAGTATATTTTGCATTCAAATATAATATATAAAAAATAAATAGAATTGAGCACAAATATTAAATACATAATTTAATCTTTATTTCAGTTTTACATTTTTATTAATTGCAATAATCTCCATTCAATCTCTACCATTAATTAGTACTTAATAAAAATTTCATAAAATATATTAAATCTAGGGAATATTACATTCCACCAAATTGTATATTATCATTGACCAAACATAAATTTATAGATGATGTGATATGTTCCAATCTATGTTTGTGTATTCTAAAAAAATAATGACTATAAGAGTATTAGAACTAGAAAAAAATATATGCTTGTTTTCCATTTCTTTATTCATACTTTTTTAAATAAATTTACTTAACATGAAATTTTTTTAATAAATAATTATTTATTATAAAAAATCTTAAAAGATTAAACAAATTTACCTATTATTATTAATAAATATAATATTTTTCATGTTGTTTAGATTTTTCTAAAAAAAACCACACACACACATATATATATATATATATATATATATATATATATATATATATATATATATATATATATATATATATATATATAGAGAAGTATGCATGCATATTCAATGAAAAACAAGTTATGTAAATTTGTGTCACTTTTTCTTTTTCATTATTCAAATGTGAGTTTTTGTCTATTATCCTTTACTCACTTTGATGCAAGGCTATATATTCATTTATTATAAAAAATTTGATAAAAAAATCCTATAACATTAATTTTAATTAAATGAGTTTGATTAAATTTAATTTATTCAAAGAATATAATACAATACTAAGAAAGTTATCATTTTTTGTTATTTTATTTATAACATAATCAAATTATTATTAATTATATTAGAATAGAATTAATAATAATTTTTCTTTACTTTTAATTATTATTTTATTTACATATGTTTAACTTTTATTAATTTTTTATTTTGGTTTTTTAGTTAAACTTAAAATGAATATATTTTTATATAGATTCAGATTATTTCATTCATTTTATATTATTTTTCATGTTTCTTCGTTTTAGTTCATCTTTCTATTTTATAATATTTTAAAAGCAAAGTTTGTGATTATGATCTGTTTATTGATCTTTGTTGAAAATAATGTCTGTACCCCAATTTTTTGTTCGTTACCTATTGAATTTAAAAACTATGCATTTTCCATGACATTGGGAAAGCACTTAATTTTGAAGCATCATGCGAAGATCTGAGCTGACCGCTTTTAATAGTATTTTATTTTAAAACAGCGACAACTTCGGTGTCTGTCCAAGAAAAGCAAACACCAAAAAGATCACGAGATTGGGACACGCTCCATCAAAATCACGTGTTTTTTTTCACGCGACTTTTCAAACTTAAATTTCGAATGTGGACATAGGTCAAATGAAAAACAAAAATAGGGATAAGTATTGCATTTATTTTTATCATATCATATTTATATATTTTTTTGATATGGACGTGTTCATGCATACCTTTTAAAAAACAAGATCAGAAAATAGTCATAGAAAAAACACCCAATAATAAAAAAAATAATAAAAATAAATAAATAAGATCAACTCATCACATTGTAATACAAGAAAAAAGAATAAGATCAACTCATTAATTGTAAGACAAAAAAAGTAAGACAAGAAAAATGAATAAGATCAACTCATCACGTTGTAAGACAAGACGAGAATAACAAATTAAAAAAAATCTCAAAAATACTAATTTTAATAAAATAACTTATATTTTAAATTTATTAAAATTACTTAGAAAAAGTTCTTGAATTATGTTAATCGGTTAAATAACATTTTAACCAATTAAGCTAGAGAGAACTTTTAGATTAAAATGTTTAAATAAAATTAATAAATTAAAATAATTTCTGAATTGATTAAAAGATTTTTCTTTTCAATAAAGCTTGAAAGTACTCTAACATATTAAAAGAATGTTTAATCCATTAAAAGGGTATTACCAAATTCAAACTTAGTTATACTTACTTCAAAATAATTTTTCTACATATAATCTAAGCAAGATCAAAGATAGAAAGATTATTTATAATTTAATATTTTTATAAGTTAAAATAAATTAATCTAAAAATTAAAATACAGTTTTGGAGATGTTATATCCCAGCATTTTAACAAATAACTTAGTTTATTATATATATATATATATATATATATATATATATATATATATTTTTTTTTTATTTTTTATATATATATATATATATATATATATATATATATATAAATGATTTTTTTAATTTTGATAAATATTTATTTAAAATTGACAAATTTTTAAAAAAACATCTATATAAACAAGTAGTATAATCATAATACAGACATCTAAGACCCTTTTTTTTCATTTCACTCTTAACATATGTCATACTTTTACACTTTTACAAAATATATAGTACATGTAAGGCTTCTTTTTTAAGTATTGATGTATTATGAAGGTATTAACTAACCATAGTATATAGTATATATGTATCTTATCAACAGTGACAATGTTACACATTTATAATATATATCATACACATGTCATAAATGTAATATATATATATATATATATATATATATATATATATATTTTTTTATGTCACACATTTACAATATATATCATACACGTGTCATAATGCAAGGCATATATATGTATCTTATTAATAGTGACATGTCACACATTTACAATATATATCATATACATGTCATAATGTAAGACATATATATACGTAAGACATATATATGTATCTTATGTATCTTATTAATAGTGACATGTCACACATTTATAATATATATCATACATATGTCATACATGTCACACTTTTATAATATATAACATACATATGTATATATCATATGTATGTATTTGTCTATATATATATTATATGTATGTATTTATCTATATATATTATACGTATGTATTTATCTATATATATTATACGTATGTATTTATCTATGTTGCTACTTAAATATTAGCTATTATACATATGTCATACATGTTTACACATTTATGTATTTGTCTATGTTGCCACTTAAATATTAGCTATTACTAATATTTTTAAATAGATTAAATTATGAAAACAATTCAAGACCATCAATATCAATATTATAATCAAGATCAACACTTAAAAGAATATTTTTAAATAAATATAATATTTTTAAGTTTTAAATTTATTTGAATTAATTAAAAAAGTAAATACGTTTTTATATTATGAAAAATGTTTAAATCAACTTTTAATGAAGAAACAGACTGTTTTAATATATACAAAACAATCTATTAAAAAAATGTTTTAACTAAATAAATTATCTTATTATTAGCCATTTTATCAAAATGTTTATCTTAAACATTATTGGAGGAAAGGAAGTTTCTCTTGCTGTGAAACTTGATTTCTTACGCTTCCTTAAGAAGTGGTTCCAGCAATTAAATAAAAAAGAACAAGATGACCTAGTGACTCTACAGATATCTTTGAAAACAATAATTAATTGAAAGTATAGAGTAGTTTTTTAGAGAAAAAAATAAGTAATTGAAAGGATCAGAAAAAGGATATTAAATATTGGACTTTATCTTAAACATATTTTTTTTCTGATAATTTATATTAATAAAACTATTACAAAGTTTTAGGGCCTTGAGCCCTGGTGCTAACAAATTCACAGACACAACTTAGTCATAGGAGGAAGCTAGGATTAAACATATAACATGCAAAAGTGGCTTAAAATTACAAAGAAATTAAACTCTAGTGCAATCCATTATTAACTGATTATTGCAATAGTAGGCATCCTAGTATTGCCATAACCATTCACTACTGCATATACACCATACACGAAGAACCTTGCAAGTTGCAGAACAATTGCAGGCCAACTAAGAACTGCTTGAGTGGTAGGTAGGCTATTAACTTGAATCAATGTACATTTTTCTTTTTGTGACCATCATACAATCGGAAGAGGCTGAAAGCAGAAATCCAAGACAGGACCACCATACTAATGCTAACCACAAAAGCACTAGCAATCCCTTCTTCGACTTGGTTGCAGAATTTTCCATACATGTTGCACAGTTCCATCCATTGCAGTTTTGGCTGGCCCACCTTTGCTAAGATACCAGATTGCCCTGCAGCCGCCACCGCCGCCACTGTTACATATGCCATTACCTTCATACATAGGAGACTCATGTCTTTAGTATTATGATTATAGTGTGTAGTACATTTTCAACCAATATGTAAGATCAGGATACATTTCTTGATAATGAATCTATTAGAAACCATGATAAGACCTACCATGTTCATTGTGTTTTAATTGCTTTGGTAAATTGCTATTAAAAACCCCAACAACCAGCACACACTCTGGACACTCCCAATAGTGGACTTTGGAATGTCTTAACGGTGAATGATGCTGGAGTCCAACATCAATTAGGCACGGTTCCCTAAAATGTCCCACCATAGTATCCTTGCTTCACAAGACAAAGTTGAGATCTTTGTGTTTTGCTGTCTAAATTGTTGTGCTTTTTGACAAACGTAGAGAGCAAAAATTCCAGCGAAAAATATCTAATGTTATCAGATGTTACTGTCTTCTGTGAACTGTGGTGTTTTGCCTAATTAGTGTGATATACTAGATAGAATATAAGGAACTAAATGGATGCATGCAATCAGTAATTGTTCATATGAATTCCTTTGAAACCAGTAACAGCCACTGAGCAAGTCTTCAACTTTGGGTATTAGTCAAAGGGAAGGCATCAAAATTCCATAAAAAGCAGAAAAATGAAATGCAATGGGAGTCTAATAACATTGTGACGCATCTTGATACTTTGGTTTGGTCACACTTCAAAAGAAAAGAAAAAAACACAGTGTTTTTTACGTTTATAAAATGTACCTGATCTCCAGTAAAAATGGCCCACGCTAGAGGCTTGCTTGAGAGTGCTCTTCCTTTGACCACACAAATGATACAGTGCAGCCCTTGGAGTAGGGAGAAGCCAGCAGCCAACCCATTTGCAATTACCAGGAATCTGCAAGGTTAACAACAAAAATTGAACACTACAACATGCAACGTTTTGCAATAAAAAACAAGGCTTTAAATTGCGACACAATCGCAATTTTTGTAAAAAGAGAAGATGGGGGAGCTGAAGAGCTTACACCAAAGCCTTCATGTCTGTAAATTTAGCTGTCTTCTTAATTGAGAAAAACTCTTTGACTTGGGAATCAGTTCCCACGAGAACAGCTGCAAGAACTCCCAAACCTAGGATCACACACCTCAACACCAACTCAGTTATCTTGATCCTCCTATCAAACATTGTGTCATGGTTAACTGGGACAGTCCCAGTACTAACACCTACACCCAAGCGACCACTCATTTCTCCTGCAAAATCAACACTCAGAAAAAAGAAAAACCGGACAATATAAAAGAATTCCTCAAATCAACCTAGAAAGAAAAGTAGTGAGAAGAGAGAACTATGGATGAACACCAACTTTCTCTTTCTCTCATTTATATAGACACAGTTTTTTCCCTCTAATAAAGTTACGACGGTGATGCTTAGCGGCAATGCTGCACAGCGTGCCAAGTGGTCAAAACGTGGGGCTGCTGGGACAAACTAGAGAAAATGTATACAGGTAGACATAAAAGGCACTTGAATCCATACATACAAACATTGCATTAAATGGGTCTGCTCTGACCTCTGGTTCAGCATTTAAGGGCTGATAAATGCATAGAAAAATTTGGTTTTGAGCGCTCCTTTGTTGTGTCTAGGAAGAAGTAACAGTTTCCCGTCCCTAGGAACGATCTGAGATGATACTCTGAGGAGTGCCTAAATCCTGATCAACCAAGGATGGCGTGGTTCAAGTTATGATGCCCCATTTTCCTTTTTGCCTAGACCATACCAAACGCATGGTAAAGGAAGATATGGTGCCTAGTTTTTACCATTTTTTTTTCTGGGGTTTGGGGAAAGGATGAAGTCTAAGCAGAAAAAAGTGAACTTCTCTGGTTAGATATCTTGCTTGATAAAGCATAATAACAGTTGGTTTCACTTGTTTGGCTTAGTGAAGCAATTTGGTTGCTTAAAAGTTACTGAAGATAAAAGCTGGTGGAGGAATCATTAAGATCATCTAAGAGTTTTGATTATTTGAATCTTTTGATAGGTAATATACAGGTATGAGTATTAGTGTGTTCGCACGTGACATGAAAGGATAGCAAACCATGCATTCTCAGAAACATATCAACAACTTCGTTCCACTAACAACAGGTTCACAGCACTTGCTTAAATTAAACCCTTAAATATTGCAAGAAAGTTATCTAAAATTATCAATTCTCAAGTCCTTCAAAGAAAAAGGCACATTATATTATCCTACGTTTCTTTAAACACGGACTTAAAAGCTGAATTGAATAAATTCTAATTTTCCAGTTTCAACAGGCTCGTTCATTTGAAGTAAAATTAAAATATATTATTTAGGAGCTTTTATCGTGGAAAGCTATTACTGCTACTTTGCATATGGTGCAATGCTGTCCGGAACACCCCCATAAAATCATGATCACATACTCACATAAGGATTAAAATATAAAATACTACATTACAAACTTTATTTTAAAAAAGTAATTTAAAATATAATATACATCCTTAAAATATAACTAAATAAACATCAATAAACTACGTTAATAAATTATTCAGATAAGATATAACTTGATCACTAACTTGAGGAACATCTTTTTTATAATAACATTATTTGTTCAAAAACAATCTCTCCAGCTCGCACCTAGCTCGTCTAATATGGTATTGGTGCCTCTACATAATTCTACAGATTCTTTTCTAAAATTACCTAACTCTCAATTGAATTTCACCAAGCATATAAAGTAATCACATTCCATCTAAAAACTTCCTTAACCAATATAAAAATATTTATCTATCAAATTATTAGTTTCAATTATCATTATCGTGAGTACCTTAAATTTTTTTTTCTATTTACAAGTTAGATTTTCGTTCAAAACATTTCTATTCACTTTCTATGTCTAGCCAACAAAATTATAACCTTCTCAAACTCCAACTTAAATAACACCTGATTGTGTCAAGCAGAGTATTTTTCAAATTTTAATTATTCAAATTGAACATCAAACATAACATCTAAACAAATATATCAATTAACTTTTTTTTACTTTCTAAGAGTAAAATCACCTAAAACAGTCTACAAGTTACAACATACAAAACTAACCTAACCTGCAATACATAGTTTTGATCAATGATTTGAACTTATATCTAACATCTAGAATGAACAAAGACCCTTATTGATGTTTCAAAAATCACATGAAAAAAGGTATCACTCAAATTTTCAAAACTGACTCAAGAACAGAAGAAAAAATAAACTTACCCAGACCAAAATTGTAATAAGCTAATCTTATTCTAAACTATGGCGGAAAAATGATGATGACTTTTGTTCTTCAAATTGATGACAAGAATCTGATGATGACTTCTGTTCTTCAAATTGATGATAGATTAAGACAGAAATCTACTTCTGTTCTTCAAATTAATGATAAATAAAGACATAATTTTAAATAGAGAACATAAATAGCTACACAATTTTAGTAGAGAGATAATAGTTTTTTTAAATGACCTTATGACCCTGGATCCTTATGCAACTCAGATTTTCAAAGAAACTCTAAAGTGGCTCAAGAATAAGAGAAAAATTAACTTACCCAAACCAAAATTGTAATAAGTTAATCTTAATCTAAACTATGGCAGGAAAATGATGATGACTTTTGTTCTTCAAATTGATGACAGGAATCTGGTGATGACTTCTGTTCTTCAAATTAATTATAGATTAAGACAGAAATCTACTTCTATTCTTCAAATTAATGATAGATAAAGACATAATTTTAAATAAAGAACAGAGACAACTACACAATTTTAGTAGAGAGATAATATTTTTTTAAAATGACCTTATGACCCTGGATCCTTATACAATTCAGATTTTCAAAGAAACTCTAAAGTGGCTCAAGAATAGGAGAAAAATTAACTTACCCAAACCAAAATTGTAATAAGTTAATCCTACTCTAAACTATGACAGGAAAATGGTGATGACTTTTATTCTTCAAATTGATGACAGGAATCTGATGATGACTTATGTTTTTCAAATTGATTATAGATTAAGATAGAAATCTACTTCTGCTTTTCAAATTAATGATAGATAAAGACATAATTTTAAATAGAAAACAGAGACAGCTACACAATTTTAGTAGAGAGATAATATTTTTTTAAAATGACCTTATGACCCTGGATCCTTGTACAACTCAGATTTTCAAAGAAACTCTAAAGTGGCTCAAGAATAGGAGAAAAATTAACTTACCCAAACTAAAATTGTAATAAGTTAATCCTACTCTAAACTATGACAGGAAAATGGTGATGACTTTTATTCTTCAAATTGATGACAGGAATCTGATGATGACTTATGTTTTTCAAATTGATTATAGATTAAGATAGAAATCTACTTCTGCTTTTCAAATTAATGATAGATAAAGACATAATTTTAAATAGAAAACAGAGACAGCTACACAATTTTAGTAGAGAGATAATATTTTTTTAAAATGACCTTATGACCCTGGATCCTTATGCAACTCAAATTTTCAAAGAAAATCTAAAGCGGCTCAAGAATAGGAGAAAAATTAACTTATCCAAACTAAAATTGTAATAAGTTAATCTTACTCTAAACTATGTCAGGGATTTGATGATGACTTCTATTATTCAAATTGATGAAAGAAATCCGATAATGACTTCTATTTTTCAAATTGATCAAAGGAATCCGATGATGACTTCTCTTCTTAAAATTGATCAAAGGAATCTGATGATGACTTTTGTTTTTCAAATTGATGATAGATGAAGACACAAATGTGATGGTGACTTTTGTTCTTCAAATTGATGACAGATAAAGACATGATTTTAAAGAAAGAACAGAAAGCTGCAAAAGTTTTACTAGAGAGATAATATCTTTTATTAAAATAACCTTATGCCCCTTTTCCTAGAGAGATAATATCTTTTGTTAAAATAACCTTATGTCCTGTATCCTTAAAGTGTAAGCATCCTTAAATATGTTCATATCTTGTCTTTCATTCTTAAGTTTCAATTTTTGAATCCTAGTTTAACTTTTTATGAAAAAGTTGTCAAATTTTAAAATTGTACATTTATAATATATATATATATATATATATATATATATATGTATTTGTGTTTTTTAAGCTTGAATTTGATTAGAATGCTCTTTTTCCAGTTATATATTATCTTTATGACAATTATTTTCAAAGGATGTGATTTCTAATTAGCTGATGGTGTAGATTTTCTTATTCCTAGAGTGCATGAAAAATCAAAACTCTATATTGTACCTTCGAATAAGTTTATTTTGACGAAGTAGATTATTTTATTTTTTAATAAATTCGTAAAAAAATAATTATTAAAATCAATGAAGCTTTTACCACAACATGTTGAAAAAAAAAAAAAAAAAAAACTAGCGTTATAAGGCTGCTCTCATAATCATTTTTCAAGGTCTAAGGAAAGATAAGGTCTTTTATGGACCTATTACATGCAGCTTTATCTTGTATTTGATAGAAATTGGTTCTACCAGTTTAACTGGTGATGCATACTTACAAAATAAGTTGTGAATAGTATTTTGATGTACTTTAATGTTTTATTTCTTGTTATTACATTATTATTAATTTATGTTAATATTTTAAATAAAAGGTATAAACTTGATAATATTATATGTATAGTATTTTTCCACATGCTCAATTTGAAAAAAAAAAGTCAATAAATTTCCGCAAATAAAATACTTTAAAAGTATTTACGCATTGTTCTTGGCAACTAAACTCAACATCATTATTAACTCAACTATAAACCATTCACAAACGGCTAAGAAAAAACATTTTACGTGGTGAATTTTAGAGATCTTACTTGGGTCAATGTGAATGGAGATTGCAGCATCATTGAAACAGGAAGAGGCTCTTTTGGGCTAAAGTGGTAATTGTGGAAGGCAGAAGGGGTGGTCTCTTGCATTTGTTAGATAAAAGCGTTGCTTCACACTTCACTTTTAAGGTCACTTTCTGCAATAATTCCATTCTTTTCAGGGCCCACTGAGATTCCTCATGTGGACCCTGCTCTGTAGCTATTGCGCAAAATTTCCCAGGAGATAAATTGGAAATTCCAGTTCAACCCTTCTGTATTTATAATTAAAAGTTCTAGATTTAGAATTTTGAAATATATTTTTAGATTTAGAATTATGGAACCTATTTCTAGAGTAGATATTTTAGAATAGTTTTCTGGAATAAACTGTTGAGAATTTATTTCTGAATAGTTGATTTTAAAAAACTATTTATTCGAGCAAACAATTTCAAAACGCTATTCTAGAAAGTTGAATTTTGTGGTTTTTAGTATGGAATAATTTTTTGGAATCTTTAAAAATATTATTTTTTGGATTTCACTTCCCAGAATATATAATACAATTCTCAAATTATTCCTTCTTTTAAGGATACTTTTGGTATTTTCAAAATTGATGGATAGAGGTTTAATTTGATATGGTGCAGGAAGTAATTGTAAAAAATAAAATGAGATCAAATTCGGTTTAGCTTTACTTGTATACTAGATTAGCTTTTCTTAACTGTCTAAGAGTAGAATTATCTAGAAAAGGTTCCAAGCTACAACGCTTAAAAGTAATCTAATCTATAACATATAGTTTGGATTAGTGATATGAACAGAAATTTAGAGCGAATAAATATTTTTTTTTATATCTCATCAACCACATTCAAGAAGGTGTAATCCTGATTTTTAAAGAAGTTGACTCAAGAATAAGAGAAAAAATGAACTTATGTAATAAACTAATGTTACTTTACATTACTTAAAAAATGTGATAATAACTTCTTTTATTCAAATTGATAAAACAGAAATCTATTTTTTAAATTAATGATAAATAAAAACATAATTTTAGAATAGATATTTTGGAATAGTTTTGTAGAACAGTTTATTCTTAAAAACTATTTATTCCACTAAATTATTTCAAAATTCTATTATAGAATTTTGTGGTTTTTATTTTGGAATATCGTTTTTGGAATCTTTAAAGATATTCTTTTTCGAATTTAATTTTCCAGAACATAGGATACAATTATGAAAAATCAATTCTAAAAATATTTCTTCTTTTAAGGGTATTTCTGATATTTTGAAAATTGATTGAATGCAGGTTTGAATTGATATGGTGCAGGAAGTAATTGCCAGGGAGATGGGGGAAATAAAATGGGCCAAATTCGGTGGCCCAACTTTATCCCTCGGACACTGATATGAATGAATCCGGTGCTTCGCTAAGTTAATTTTTGGTTAAAAACAATGAAATGAACTTAACTTGAAGCAGTGATATATGAACACTCTATCACTCCGGACTATAAATTATTGGTAAGTTTGATTACAATTGGCATTAAATTTCCCCCATGTATTTAAAATTTTCAATTTTACAAAAAATGAATTAATAATATCAATATCTTATGCAGATAATATCAGGATACACTGATGATGATTCTACTGTTTTTACATTTCTTTTTAGCACATCTTATTGCTTATTATATCCAGTTTCTCTCTCTTTTGTCTCTCTAGATATCAACTAACTAGAAGTTGAGTCATTCATTGAAGTCATATCTGTGGTTTATTGATAACAGATTGCTCAAAGCCATGATTCTCTTATTGTCACATGTTATTCTATTTGGCCAAGGAGAACACTAGTGTTGGTACTACATCTTGGGACTGATAGGGTTAGATGTAAGATAAGAGCTTAAACAAAAGCTTAATTTGTTTATGTAATAACTATAACATGGATATGGACACAGATATGGACATATATAAATACAGACATATATAAATACAGATACAAACATAAATACAGATATAGATACGAATATTTTTAGACACGTGTAATGTTTAAAATATAAGATAAGACGAAGGACTGTTACCCTAACTTTGGAAAGCCTACTTGGCTAAGGTTTGTATGGTTTCCAAGAAAGTGGTTCCTCATGTACAACCTACTCTCCATTACGTTTCTGTTAAAGAATATTGTGATGAGATCCTCATGCTTTTTACCCTGCAAGTGCAAACACCCTCAACAGTTCCTCACTGTCTTCTTATTTATTCACACACGTCCCTACCTTCCACCAACACTCTCTTCTTCTCTTCTCTTCTCTTCTCTCTCCCACAATGGCCCTACTAAGGTCTTGTTTGTTTATCATTCTTTTCCTTCTTGGTTTTGCAGAATCACAGCCTTTCACACACCCCTTTAACCACACTGACTTACAAGCAGCAATAGGTTTCATGAGAGCAAAATCTTACCACGGATTCGCAATGCTTTTGCAGATGCTCGATGGAACAACAGCACAACCAAATAGGGACTTGACTTTCTTCATGCCAGATGATAAAAAACTATCTTCTTCATCTATTTCTGTTGATCAAGTGAGAGAGTTCTTGCTAAAACATGCCATGCCAATGCCTCTAGACTTCAATGACTTATCTCATTTCCCAACTGGGACCCTTGTTCCCTCGGGTAATAGCTCCAAAATGATTAGGATCCATAACCGTGGCAGAGGGGATTTCTTTGTTAATAATGCAAAAATTGTTTCAGCCAATGTTTGCTTCAACTCTCTCATCAAATGCCATGGAGTTGATGCAATAATTGACTATGATCATTGAAAATACATTACATAATTAATGAAGCCGTATATTAGCATCCTTCAGGTGCAAACAACCTTGAATATCAGAAAGGATTTCATTTGTCCTCATACATATTCCAAACTCTATCCGACAGAAATAAAACCATTACTACGTTTCAAGTTGTTTGTTTTCACTTATTTAGACATTTTCTGCATTCATTTCTTAATCACAAAACTTATCACATTGCTTCAATCTATTGAAAAATTTTAAAGATTTATACAGGAGAAGAAGAAGAAAATCCTAACTATATATTTTCTATAAGAATCTTGAAAACTGAAACAAATCCGAGAGTTTTGTGATTAAAAATAAAAATAGGAAATAAAAGCAGAAAACATTTTCTCAGAGAAAATTGTCCTTCATATGTTCATTTTTAATTTAGTGCAATATCTTGAAGGTTGATGTGATGAAAGAACATACAACACAATTTACATTGCAGTATAAGGCCCGGCATAAAGCCCCACTAGTGTGCATTGAATCGATGCACCTCATCATCCTATATATATACACACACATACGATTACTATAATATTAAAGTGGTAATATATTACGAAGTGAGGTGCATGGACTTTGTGAGGTTATCTCACATCCAAACATACAGAAAAAAACAATTTGGATTCATTGAACTTTGAAGTCATCTTCATCGTTGTATTTTTTGTAAATCTTGTTGCATGAAAACCGTTTACTTGTTCAGAGGGATTTGTTTCTTCCTTTTTTTATTACTTTATTTTATACATTTGCTTAACCATAGTACTATCTTCTCCTTCCTTCATTGTTATCTGAGAAACCTCATTATCTATAAGAATTTCATATACGGGCATGTCAAAATCACAGTACGGCGCATCACCGTTATATTACAAATATTACTTACACAGACCTTAATTGCATGTTCTTTTTTCAAGAAGTTGATTACTAAGCAGATTGATGTCAAGCTTCAAAAATTGATGCTAAGTAAAAATACTCTATAACTAATCTATAGGCCACAACCAGAAATTAAAGGATAAAAGCTAAGACCAACCAATTATGAAAATTAACCAAACAGATTGTTCGTTGATATTCAGTGACCAACCAAAATATCCAAAAAGCCCTCATGCATGGTCATGCTATTTTAAGCCTTATCATTGAATCTTTTCGTAGTACTAGCTAGCAATTAACACAGGTAGCAATATCAAATAGCTAAGCTGATGATTAGATGATAATACACTCGTGCCCATTATAAGCCACTAGAGAGGCCATTGTGTCACATCACAATCACTAGATTTTACATTATCCATCTGAAGCAACATCGTTAGACAGACACAGATTCTTTCACAGGTGAAGAGAAGTGTCAACACCAGAATCCGCGCCAGAGTCACAATCATAGGCGTTCTTCCATGAAACCTGCAGGGACTGTGAGTGTGCACCATAGTTCATCGAAACCGGGGTCTGAGCACTTCTACAGTCCTCTTGCTTGCCCTGAGATGTTGGCCAGAGGGAGAGAGAAACATGGGGTGGTGACCTGGATGGCATGATCAATTCAGGGTGAGAGAGAATTGAGGAAGTGTTGGAAGTGAATTGTTTAGGTTCATTGAGCATCTTCTGGAGCTCCCTCTCCTCCCTCATTTCTTTTACTCTCTGCAATTGTCTAAACCTCTCTTGTAGAAGGGCAATGGAAGAGTGAAAGGAAGTGGGGTCATGGCTTTCCCTACCCATTATGAGGAGTGAGTGATACGTGGTAGCAGAAAATAGCAATAGTAGTGTGTGATATGTCGTTGCAGGTAGCTATAGGAATGAATGAGAGAGGTCTAAGGAAGCATGGATTGGTGTACGTGTGGTTATATAGGGTGATGGCATGGTTAAGAAAATGTAGTCGTGAATAAAAAATGTGTGAGTGTTTTTACTTTTAGTCTAAAGATAAAATTGTAAATGATTAAAAAGAGGGAATGAGAATCGGCAGATAAGCTGCAAAGTCCAAAAAGAAGATGTTGATTGGGCAATCTAAGCGAGTTTTTAGGCTGTGTATGTGGGGGAAGGAGGCACAAGCATATCTTTCCTTTTTTTCGGTACGAAGAGGCAAAAGCATACTAAAGCAGAAGAGTACAAAGGGAAGAGAACAAGGGAATGTCGGAAGTAGCACATGGAAGGGTATGTTTGGAGGAATAATAAGTGGAGTGATGCCCTGCCAAGATGTCCCAAAAGGCCTCTTGAGCTTTGGGGATGGTGGAGTCTTTTTGGTAGGCTTTGTTTGGATATCACATTATTTAATTTCCCCTTTCCTTTTAGACCATTTAGTTCTTCTTTCTTGCTCTCTAATGCGCTCCTAACTTCTTGCTTTTGTTGGGAGAAGGGGAGGTTGAGGAATTGGGGGCAGTGTAATAGCAAGAAGACAAGGCTTAGAAGGAGGAATAATCTTTGGAGGTCATCATGCTTTGATTGAACAATTATGTATGACAAGGACAAACATACCAACATTCTTCTCTCTCTCTTTATCTCTATGCAACTTGTTTGTCCCCAAGTGTTTGGATCTGAATGGCATGCAGAAATGAAAGCTGCAGATGCCACTAATGCTTCGATTGGATGCTTCTTTTATGCGGCAGAAGCGCCCCCCTCCTCTCCTCTCCTCTCCTCTATTATTTTCCTTGCATCTTTGGACTTTCAAACCATAATGCACTCACTCACTCATTCTCATTAATTAAACTACACTCATTCATTCATTCATACATTCATTCATACATGGACAAGGCGTGCATTATAAATCCTATTATATTCATTCTCATTGGCCACTTACTTAAATATAATTACCACATGTTGGTGGAAGGATGTGAACAATCTAGACCAAATTAGCAACATACAAGCATAAGAAGTTGGTGATGCAAAACAGGTTAAGAGACTACATTTCACAGATCCAATTATCTGAAACAGTGGCTCTGAGTACTGCCGAGTAGTTACTGCTATAATTTGTGCCTCACTATGTCCAATAAAGAAAAAGGCATTTGGAGCTGAGTTTGAATGGACGTACCTTATCAGCATCAGAGAGAAAAAAAAGAGGTTAGGTGACTTCAAACAAAATAGAAAAGTAATATCTCAAATCAACACAATTCTTAATCACCACATTTGACCCCATTGTTATGGTGGGATTCTATCCATAGTGATGTCTCAACTTCCTCAACTCCTACCCAAACTGCTCATTCTCAGGCCTCAGATCAAAACTACTATCAAATCAGCCTTAAGAAACAGTCAAATTTTGCTTAATTTGCTGGCTTTTAACAGTTACTTAATTGGGAAAACAGGAAACAAGTAACAATAAATAGAAACTATGGTGTACTAACAGAAACATTCTTGTATACACAAGTGGGATCTCGAGACTATCAATGGCACAGTTTGATTGATAGGTGTGCATTACTGAAAATAATAGATATCGTTAACTTTGATTGATGCATTATACTATATTTCATACTTTCCTTGAATGTGACCTAATATCTGTCGATTGTGTTTCACAGCTTAGACGAGAAAATAGGAGAAGATATTTACGCCAAAATTATAGATATTGACTGTTTAAGCCAAATGGATAAATATGGACTAAAAAGTTAAGAAAACTGATAAGATTTTATTACTTTATATAGAAATTCATAAGATAACCGCGCCACATAAAAATTCAAATTGATAATACAGGAACGAATTATTGTTAACAATATAATTGAGTTAAATAATTACTAATTAACATTCTTGATAGTAATGAGACGGTTATTTATAGTGGCCATCATTCCTAGATTTACCTTGAGATTTTATTGTCAATTGTCTTTGAAAGTAATTCCTCACACCAAATTCTTATGCTGTCAAAATTATAATTGTTTCAAAAATATAATTATAATTCTGAGTTTTTAAAATTTATTTCACACCTCTAAATAAGGTTATTTAAGAGGGAGTTTGAATTTAAAAAACAAAATCCACAGCAATATATAGGAGGCAATAGGATGGTACGTAGTAGTACTTACAATAATGTGTACTAATAATAATAACGAAGGAACTGGTGACAGTAATTGAAAAATAACACAATAGTAAAAAGAGTTTGATAATAGAAAGTTCACGCAAGTAATTAAAAGATAAAATTTAAGAATTCACAAATACTAATTTTATTTATAGGATTTGATGAAATTTTAGCTAATGAGAATATATGATAGTTTCAATATAAAATTACTTAAAATTGCAATATTATAATTTTAAGTTCTAATTACATGTCAAGGTTTATACTGAAGAACTAGTGGTAAAACATGTAAATCGGGATTATCATTTTCATTTTTTGATATCTTTATTTATTATTATTTTTTATTAGAATATTTAACTTTCAATTTTAATTTTAAATATTCAATTACGTAGACTTGTAGAATATGTGTTGGTTTGACATTACATCTTTCATAATATTATGTATTTTTTTTCTGTAATTTTTATTTTTATAAAAAAGATAATTTAATTAATATTTGAAAGAATAAAAAAATAAATATAGATGCACATGGTATACTTGTTACTTATGGCAATGAAAATGAAAAAAAAAATCATATCCATTAAAAATAAAAATGGAATAGTCAAAATCACATCCAAATCAACCATTATCATCCTTTCATACGCATGTTTTATATGAATAATGTTTTCTAAGTATCTTATACATTTTAGGAAGTTTTATTGTCCCTGAGGAACAATTCTAAACCAATCAAAATTGATTTGATTTGGTTTGCATTTGGAAAGAAAATACAAACAAGCTCAGACGAAACCAATTCAATGATAAAAATGTTTGTATACTTTAAGTCATCAAGCACCTACTCTATATATACTTTTAAAATCCTAATTTTTATAAATTTAAGATAAAAGAAACACAAAAATCTATGATAAAAAAATTTAAATAATTATTGAATTTCAAATACCAATTTGAACGTACTTGTTTGGAATGGATTTTTCTAAAATAATTATTAAACAAAGGTGGAGAACAATGTCTCTCGATTTATATACAAACACAAAAATATTTATACATAAAATGTTTTTTAAAAGAAATATTTATATAGATTAGAATGATTTAAGATACCAGAACATTAGATAATTTTAGTCAGAAAAATAACTTTTGATATGGTTTTAAAATTAATTGTTATAAAATCAACAAATTTCCGTTACATTATACAGTATTAACAGTTTTGAAAGAGATAGGTTGTGAAAGTTGAAGTTACAAAAACATAAGACTCTCTGAGGCTTTCTTTTATTTCTCTTTTTTCAAAAAGGAACTCTGCTTAGCACCATGGTTACATAGCTTTCACTTTCAAGCTCTCACACCAACTTTTCCGTCCTTTTCAGTTTCTCTCTTTCTATTATTTTATACTCACTTCACTTCACGGTTAACCATGATTCATTCTTTCACCACAAGAAGGTGGTGGCATGGAGCAATGTTTACGATGAGCCTATAATAAATATAATAGATGGTGTTGGTGGTCCTTTGGCTAGGGGTGACATTTGGTGAGTCATTTGGGGTGTTTTTGCCATTGCACCATAAAGTTCCAACCAGGTGTCGGACAGAAACATCAGTTGTGTTTGTGAGTGCATGACTCAACTGTCGTGTGGTCCTTCCTCTCAAATTTCTCAAATGCCTCACCACAAAGAAACTGGACCAAAACCCACGTTCCTCCTTGCCAGTTAACGTGGTTACTGACTCCATTTGCAATCATTTCTCTTCTGTCTCTTAGCAAAGACCCTTCTTTTCCTCAACTTTTCAATTCAATTCGATGCCCAAATTCCAATCCTAAACAACGCTGCATTTGGGGTTATTACATTTAATAAAGCTGAAGGACTTCAAAAGTTATCCTGACTTTTCTCAACTTGGAAATATACTTTTCAAATTTGTACTATTTTGGTAGTTTTAACATAGAATCTCAAACACCAATGTATTAAGCCACAACTGATATAGTGGATTTCAAATCGATTGAACAGCATGGCTGCATATCATAACAGCCTCTATACAAATTTTAGATTTCTGTCTCTGATCCTCGATAATCTAGAACTAATATTTCTCAGCCGCCATAACACCACCATTTGAAACATAATATAAGATTAATCACCTGTTCCCATATATCAGGTCTTTCTCTTCTCGGGTTCCTCTTCAACCCAACTTTAATTCAAGTGTTATTTTAATGGCAGCTTGCAAACACATCGAGACAACTATGCCAGAGAAAAGTATAATAAATGAATAAAATATGCAAAATAAATTAAATTATCTACGTTAACTTTTAAATAATTTTTTATTTAAGTTCTTTATGAGTACCTGTAACACCATAAAGATTTTTTTTTTTAATTTAAGAATAAAATACTCACATCAACCGAACCACCGTGACTCTGGTGGGTCTTTTATCAAATTGGATTCTCTCCCGCGAAGAATAATGAATTAGAAACACACAGAGATGAAAATGAAGAGAGAAACAAAAAAGATAGAGAACCCTGATCCTTCTTTTCTGTTATAAAAAAGGAGTGAAGGACCAAATCACGTTTGGAAAAATTAGCAATTTCATTGCTCTAATATTGTTATCTCTTCAAAATTAACCTTTAAGGCAATAAAATTATATAAGTAATTTTTCATAACATTTATTCATCTTGTTCCTAAGTTAATACTATTACATTTAATATTGAAAGAAGTAATATAATGGATGTTTTAATTACGAGATATTTATTTAGGATATTTTAGCTTTAGTAAACTGGGGTTAATTTTGTTTGGAACATAAAAAATAATTAATCCTTTAAAATGTTTTTTTTTATCAGGGTAAAAATAATTGACAGGAAATACTTTAAAGTGCTTCAATTCTTATACAAAATATCACCTAATGATTTTCAATGTTCAATTACTATAAATACATAGTTAAAGATTTTCACTATTACACAAACCTACACACCTATTATTATCCTGTGTGACTTAAAAAAAAAAAACTTAATATATATAACCAGATTTGCAAACAATTTGAAAACAATTTTTAGACAGCGTGGACTCATAAACCAAGAGTGTAGATTAAAAGTCTCCTAAGATTAAGAACCACTTGTAAATACTCGTTAGTTAGGATTGTCCCAATCTTCTCCTCCTCAATAATCCTTTAAAATGTTACTATGTGCCTAAGAAACAATGTTATCTCCTAATTATGTGATATTTACCATAATTTTTAATATTAAAAATATTATATACATAAACTTTACTTTAAAAAGCAATAAATAAAAAATCATACTTTGCATTCGTTTGAAGGTGGTCTGCACTATCAAATATTTCATCCACAAAACGTGAATCTAGAATCAAATTCACTGAGACTAATAATATGTTGATAAGTGTATATTGTGATTTTTTTGTATCTATGTATTCCTCAATATACATCCTAAAGACTATTTTCATTTCTATGACTATCAGTGATAAATGATGATCGGATACGAAATACCTCACTATATGATTTTTTTCACATAATTTAATCTTCACATATTGTTTTAATTTATATAAATATTATATTTTTAAATGTTTTTGCGTCTGTGTATAACTCCAATTTTGTTTGAACATCTTTTCTCTCGATTGATTATATAAGTTTGCCTTTTATGTCTCTCATTCATTCAATCACACATACATCCATACATATACTTGTGGCAGAAAAGTAAAAACTGAAACTGAAAATATAGGAAATGTTGTAGAAGCTAATGAACCAAGGATGTCGTGAAATTTATTTCTTGAAAAAGAAAACGTTCTGATAAAATAATTCTTATTCTCGTATTTTTTTTTTCTTTTCTCATAAATTTACTCCTTGCAAGATATAAACAACTCAAGTCACTGGTTTAAGACCCCGATATTTCTTTATAATACCCTTTTTTTCATATAATTGACCGTGTAAAAACCTTTTTTTATATTTAAATAAAATTGATTATTTTAAAAAACAATTTCAAAAAATCCATTGAAAAAGTGATTGGGACAATAATCTATTATAAAAATAATACATTATAATCATTGATAAAAATTTAATTACCAGTCCAAATATCAGTTGAATAATGAAGCTCACGTTTTCTTTAGTAACCACTATAAAGTCTAAGTTAAAGACAAAATTCGGACGAATTCTTTCTCTAACCCCATATCTTCTTCCTGTACATCTGGTTGTCATTTTGTTTTGCAAATGATAAACGAATTTTTTTCAAAATGTAAATTGGATGGGGATGTTATTTGGTTTTCATTTACAAAATAAAATGACAATAGGATGTCATCCCATTCGGTTGTCAAACTCTCAAATCGCAAAAAGTCGCCTTTGGCCGTTAGCTGTCACCCAATCACCAAATTAACTATTCTAATCAATAATATCATTCACAAATTGCTAATAAATATCAATAATTGCTTACTTAAAACTTGTTTGAAACTTTAATTTAAGATTTGTACAATGCCAATAATATGATGGACGACGACAGACGAGAGTTATAAAAATGAAGAAAATAAAAATAATACTGACTTTTTTAATTTTAAAGTAAGAATATAGGTATAATTTCATAAGTGTAATTTCATATTTAGTACGGAGGTGCAATAAGAAGGTACGAGGGTGGAGGAAGAATTCGTCGAAAATTCAATTCTGGGCCAGCCTGGGACAACTGTAAAAAGCCCAATGGATCTAACAAATGTTAGGCAAACAGGAACACAGAAAGAGTGTGAGAGTGTGTTGTGTTGAGGTTGTTGTGTCTGTGATTTGTTGTAGTAACAAGGTTGGAGTGAGAGAGAAAATCCAAAGAGGAAAGATGAACACAGACATCACTGCATCGACGAAACCAGAGTACCCTGTGGTTGATCGCAACCCACCCTTCACCAAAGTCGTCGGCAACTTCAGCACTCTCGATTATCTCCGATTCGTCACCATCACCGGCGTTTCCGTCACCGTCGGCTACCTCTCCGGTCAGTACCCTCACCTATTTTCTTGCCATGTGCCAGTCTGTGTCGAATCTAATCCAATAAGGAAATTGAAATTTTGAAAATTAATTTTGCTTGTTAGGGATTAAGCCTGGAATTAGGGGTCCTTCGATGGTTACAGGGGGCCTGATTGGAGTGATGGGTGGCTTCATGTATGCTTACCAAAATTCTGCTGGGAGACTCATGGGTTTTTTCCCCAACGACGACGAGGTAGCTCGATACAACAAAAAGTAATCTTTTTTTCGTTTCTCATTACAAAAAGCCCTCTTCTGTAGTTGTTTCTGAATGATTAATAATCACATTTTGCCTCTCCTAATTTTTAAGCTTTTATTTGTACGGAATTTACTTTACTCTCCTTATAAAGGAGTGATAAAACTTGCTAGTTTTGGACTCTGTGATTTCGCTTAAGGGAGGCAATGCCAATGTAATGTCTTTTCTAGAAACTGTGGTATGCAAGTTTGTGGATTTGGTAGTGGCGTTTGTGGATTTTGGTGTTTTGTTTGACAAGGTGCATTTTGCTGTTGATAGTGTTAATTGAAATTTTCAGTCTATTTGAGTGCAAATGTCTATGAATTCTATGTTGTGTGCCTTTTATCGGCAATGGAATAAGAGTTTGATTAGAAAGCACTAAAAAGTGTTAAAAAGTAATCATAGAATGTCATTTAAGGTTCTTAGAAGATGGAGTTTTGGTCTAATTAACTCTACAAAATTGGCTTTGTAAAATGAATTTTGGAGCTACTTATATATTATAATTTGATTTTTGATCTTATAGATTATAATTTGACTTTTATGTTTGGCCGCGACTCTTCAACAAAAGTAAACTTGTTAACTTGTGTACTTAAAAGTCATAATTAGAATGATTTCTAATTGGTTGACCATGTAAATTTTTTACACTGTCGTCAGAGTTAAACTCATGGATAAATTCCGTGATTGTTCATACTTTGACTTTTTTTAATGTAGGTTACCAAGGCTCACAATCATGTTTGATGATTCAAATGAGATTTTACTGAAAATTGTATTTTTGTATTGCTCTTGAAAGCCCATAACATCAGAAGTGAAAAAAAAAGTGTAGTTTTTGCACTGAGTTTAAAATTCATATTAAGTTTTAGACTTGCGTTTTTATACATGTATTATGACACAGTTGGTTTTGGTCCTTCTAATTTAAATTGCCTAAACTACTCTCCATGCTGTTCAAATTAATGAAATCCAGTCCGACTAATTCATACTTCATCCAATCATTGACATTGAGTTAATGTGGATATGTTTTGTGATACGGCAACGAACTTAAATGGCAAGCTAAAAAATTGATTGTCTTGTGATTCAAGAATGTTGTAAGTTGTTACTCCACAGAAGGGTTATTCACATCGTGCTTACTATGTCTATAAGGAGACAAAATACTAACGGTTAGACTATACCTATTGTTTAATCACCATATTATTCATGTTATTGCATCATCACCAGTTTTCATATGGACAAAACATTATCAGTATGTTTCATTGATTTGAAAACTATGGAGAACTTATTTCAGAAATTGAAACTTTAGGGACCAAAACCACCCGTTTATCAAATTGTGGGACCAAAAATCCAAGTTTTATCAGACTTTATCTTGTGGCCAAATGTATATCACTTAATTTCAAAGTTATTTTAATCAAAAACATGATCATCCGGAACGAAGTTTGCATATACTCACCCTAACGCACAATTACAGATATACCTATCGGTAGTCATGGATTTGTCACCACATTGAGCATGAAAGTTAACAATGTCTTTGTTCTTTATAATCATGAAATGCCATTTTCCTTTATTTATTCTATTTAAAAGTATATTGTCTACATATGAAAGTTCTTTTTTAGAGAACGGAAGGCTATCCTGCGTTGACGATTGTTAACAGATAAAAGAGTGTTCTACAGTGTCTATTGTACAATTTGCACTCTGTTTCTCCATGCATACAATTCTATGTTGTCTATGTGACTAATAAACACATTATATGCATTAAAAAAGAGTGTCTTTCAAAGAACTTGTTTTCAAAAGTTAATGAGTTTCGATCTTAAAAGTTGCAGTGTTCTAATAGCAATATACAATAGAATACCATTAATTACCATGTATAGGTGTATTAGTAATGTAATAACTAAACGGTTTAACTGCTTGGTGAATAGAATGGTAAAGCATGTGGAACCGATTTTTACATATGTAATTTTTTTTTTTTTTTCTAGAAGTTAGATATTGTCTCCTTGATGAACACGATATCTGGCTTGTTGATTTTTTTTACAATGGTAAAATTTAAAAAGCATTATATATCTAGTTTTAAATTTACCTCTGAAGTTAATTTTGATATTCACAATGAAAAATTTATACTATATTTTCAAAGTATGAAAATGTGGAAAAGGTAATAATAGTTTATGTAAACTTAAATATTTGAGATTTTTTTTGTCTTGAAATTGTATATTTTTTATGGTTTATAATATTTGATTTCTGTAAATATTATAAACTACCTTCTTGTCCCTACTAAAGAACTTTTCTAGGTAGGCAACTATCTCATTATGGAAAGAAATAAATCGAAATTCTTAAATGTTTGTATCCTTGCCGTAATTGTATAAAATTATGACATCTCGTGTCATACTTCTTGCCATTCACTCCATTTGTGAATGATGGAGGTTAATGGTCTAGTTTAAATGCCCATTATGGACCTTTTTCTTTTATCTGTTTTACTGATCCGTAGATAATCCATTTCCTTGTTTGTACTCGATATTAAGCTATATTAGCTCACCTAAACTGCTTTGTTGAATGAATCGTGCCTTTGTTCTTGAGAATATCCATTGTGGTGTTTGAGCCACAGATTTAAGTCTTGCATTCTGAATTCTGGAATACTCAACTTGAATATAGTGTTTCACTGGAAGAATATGTCTTAATCGGAAAGACTCGGTTGATGGTTTTTTCTACGGTTACATGACATGGACTGGACTCTTATGAAGTTTTTAAATTTCATTGAATAGTATGGGGCTGTTTTTAAATGTTTGGTTCTTCTCCTTTAACAGTCAGATATTATGGGTGAGTTCTTCTTTTGTTTGGATGCTTTGTTGACACCTAAAATAATTCTGTCTTTGGAGATTACTGAAATTTGTATGCACTTAAGAGTTTGGGCTAATTCGGAATTTACACTTCAAAAGCTGTAGCATCATTTTGGGTTTTATGGCTTTCTCTTCGGATGGAAAACTTGCTAAAATGCTAGTTGACAATTAGAGCAACATTTCTCATTTTCTTCCAAGTTGCCATGTATTACTCTAAGAGAAACTAAAAGAGTCTCATTCTATACTGGTGATTTATAGGCAAAAAAACACTTATATAGTCTAGAAAGTACCAAGAACTAAATGATTATTCTAGAAGTGTCTTCATCCATGTTAGGGAATGAAATTATAATCGAAATAATTTTCTAATATTTCAATTGTATAATATGTTTTTTTAGCATCCCGCCTATTCCATCAAAGTGTGTTTATCATTTTAGCCAATGTACTGAAGTCTGTTTTTTTTTTTTTTTTTTTTGTGGAGTAAGACAACGTTTTGGAACAGCTCTTTCCTGACCAAATGTTTGTGGAGTAAGACAATGTTTGTTGTGTCGTTGTTTAGGGTTCAATTGGAAGGCTTTTTAGAAATCCAAGAAAGAGTAAAATTCAAGTTGGTACAGTACTGTTGTGCTTATCTGAAAAGAAAAGGAAAAAAAAAAAAGTGAAAGAAGAAACCCCTATTCGTTTATTTCTTTTCTCAATTCAACATTGCCTGGATTTTTCCAACCCACCCTAAGAAGTAACCTCTCTCTATCTATAGTATATGACTCACAAAGTGGTTTTCCGAATTAAAAGTGGATGTTATGGATCCCTAAATAGAAGGCATGTTGCTAAATGAACTTTAAGAGATGCTAGACGATGTGGTGCCACTATAAATGCATGACGAGGCTCTCTCTATCTGAGCAAGATGGTAGTATGTGGGAAGCTTATGACTCTAGCTTACTCAGCTACAACTATTGTTTCCATTGCTGCTACTTGCTTTGCTACTTTAGGTAGTGTAGTTGTAGGTTCTACTACCTGCTGCTCAAGGATTTGAAACTAGGCCTTGGTGGAGGAGGTGTTGGAAAGTGTTTACAATTTTTCTTTTCAGTTCTTCTTGTAGCAGCGGTGCAAAATCTGTCATTTATCATTTACAATTTCATTATTTACGACATCCATCAAAAAAATTCAAAAGTCCACTTCTAATAATTTAGTACTCGCGACGTATGTTCACTGGAACACCGTTAATCACATCAGCGAAGTCATTAAAAGTGTTTAAGTCCAAGGATTAAAAAAAATCATAAAACTAAAAAACAAAATAGAATACAAAATAATATCTTATTTGAAAGACATAAAACATATTTAAGCTTTTTTTTTTTAATTTCTACTTCAGTTTAAGTCCTATCACTTCCCTAGCCGTATTTGGCATTGCATATTTTGTTTATAGTGACACTATTTTCAAATGCAATTCTCATACACATATTTTGAGGGGAGCAAGATGGGACAAAATTAATTTATTCTGATTTTTATTTTCAAAATAACACAGAAATAGTTTTATCTCCTACTCTCGGATAATTTTCTATGTTTACTTATTCAATCTTTACGACTCTTAGTCTTCTTTTTTGGACTCTATGTTTTCGATTTTGGCATATACTTATCATTACGAATTGACTTTCAATTCAATTATTGATTTGAGTAGATATATTGTATAATGAATGAGAGTTAAAGCTTTTGTCTGATGTTATATGGTGTTTATCTATTTATATTTATTATATTGGATCCCTACTTGTATGATAGAGAAAGTAGACCCAAATAGATCAAATTACTTGAGTTAATTATTATGGGTTGTTTAATACTTCTGATTATAATCTAATTTTAGGTATAAGATTATTATCAAGAAATAAGTATCTCGACACCTTTAGATACTTATCCTTTTAAAAATAAGATATCAGATGATATACCTCCGTATACTAAGCGCATAGTTGGTATACTTAGGGAGTTGGTAGGAGTCCATTTTATCCTTTTTAAAAAATAATTTACTCCTATTAAGAAATTGTTATAGTTATTAATAAAATGTAATGAGACTATTTTTTTCATATATGTTATACTATAATTTACATGTTGATGGGTAACACTGATGTGTAAATTTTTTACCTTCCACCTTATAAGGATCGTAAGGACTTACATCTAATAATGATATCATAAATTCATTGCTGTGTAAATCTATTTATAAAAAAGATAAGACGTGAATTATGGTGTTAATACATAGTTTATATACCTTCATACATTATGAGTTATCAAAACTTACCTTACTTTCAATAAATTCAAATTTGGACAATCAATTTGAAATGACCATTTTTTTAAATGAACAAATAAAAAAGAATGGCCATCTTATTTAATCGACTTTCGAATCAAATATCTTATAAAAAGACCATTTTTATAATAGAAGGTCTTTTTCATATGTTTCTTGATTGAATAAATATTGATAAGAAAAGCTTTTCAAAATGTTTTTTTTTTATTATTTCATGCGTGTGTCATATCAGTCTCAATTGGATCGAACTATCTTGATGACGTTCTTGTATGGATAAACACTCTCGTTGTATTGCAAAGATAATTTCGGGAGAAGCCTTTGAGAGAACTCAACTGGTAAAAGTGTGGCATTCACTTTGTTTTCTATCTACTTTACTTTTTTAGTGGAACCCTTTGTGTGTGTGTAAATGCTAAAAGTAAGAACTAAAAACTAAGTGTTGGTAACATTTGTTGTTGAGTTGGCTTGAGAAAGCAGTTCACACCTGACTTGTTTGACTGTGAAAGATGATGAAGTATGTGTTAATTAATTGCCAATAAATGATGAAGGACTACATAAAATACTGTCTCTGTATCTCTTTTTAAGGATTTTTTTAGTTTTTAATTTGATATTTCTAAAATGAAAAAAGTGTGATAGCAGTTTACAATTGATATCATGTCTTGATTATTTATTTTAATAAACATTACATGATTTTTAATTTTTAATTGAAAAATATTCAGTTTTTTCTTTCAAAATATTACTGGTAAACATACAGAATGATCCTTTCCGCGTAAAAGAAAGTGTAATTTGAAGGATTGATTGGATAAATTTAAAAGCAAATGATTCCTTCACATCCGAATGCCCGAACGGCATGCACTGAGTTTTCCTCCTTTTTTTTTTTTTTTTTTTAAGTTAAAAAAAAAAAAAAAATTTTT
>Ga0209700_101004_pt1 | contig 57136 bp, 26 predicted proteins | sample SiratroredBW_FD_187528 | JGI IMG/M metagenome (GOLD analysis project Ga0209700, IMG submission 187528) | Root nodule microbial communities of legume samples collected from California, USA - Siratro red BW (SPAdes) (version 2) | ecosystem: Host-associated > Plants > Roots > Nodule | place: USA...
TCTGTTATTTTTTTTTTTCTTTTAAAATATTGCTTTTTAGGTAGGCTGATCGATTATAAACCCCTTCTCTCTCGACAGTTTGCAAAAGACAGTGGAAGGCTTATTGAGGAGAAGAAACTGAGGGTAGTCCTCCTCAGCCCATCATCTTCTCCGGTGTTGCTTCCAGTAAATGGTGATGTGAAGCATGATCCATCCAACGAAATTGATGTGCAAAAGGATAGGGTGCTCAGTGGAGTTGAGAACATACCTCCTCGCACAGTGAGCTCCTCCTTTCCATTATTCCTATTTGAACTTCAATTTCTCTCTCTTTTTATCGAGTTGCTTTCATTTTGAAGATACGATATCTATTTTTTTGGGGAAATATATTGTAGACTTGTTGTAGTGTACTATGAATAACAATGTTAACTTATGTGAACCAATGGCTATAATTTTGATTCAACATAATGGTAGTTTTCTGTTTCAATCGCTTGATATATAATAATAACTTTCTCTAACATTTATTATTTTCATGTATCAGGTTTCTGAGGAAGTTAAAGGTTTGGAACCCAAGGATACGAAGGAGGATAGAGCAGAAGGGAATATAGTCCTAGTACAAACTGAGAACGTGGGTGACATGAAGGCAGCAAAAGACGACGTGCAGTTGAATTTAGATAACGAATCTGAGGAATTGAAGTCAAAGCTTGGCATAATGGATTCAAAGCTAAGAGAGGTTAGAGATCATGAACTTAGATTAAACTTTAGATCTGGGTAAATGTTTTCGTAAACACTTAATAAAAAAAAATGAAAATAAAAACTTTTTTTAAATTTGAAATTAGTCTATGCATAAATTAAAAATATTTCTCTAGAGAAGTTAATATAAATAAAATTTTAATTAATTAAAGTAAGTTTAACTTTCGAAAAAAATATTTTATTTATTTTTGTTATAAATATTTGTAGAAAAATTATCCAAACAAATGCTTTGCCACAGTCATCTTTATGTTAGTTTTCTATTCCATGTTTCACTTTTACTTTCTTAAAATTCCATCACAATTTTACTGCTAAAATCTGAAATTGATTACTCTAGTATCCTAAACGGGAATAAAATAATTATAATGTTTGTTTTCAAGGTATCTAATATTTGATTAACTGCTCTTGTTACTAAATAGTTACTAAATAGGAACCAGTGTCAAACTGTCACTGAAATTAACATGCTTTTGTTTCTGTATCCTAGTTCCCTAAGTTGGCACTAAAGGTTGTTATATGCTTATGTCATATCGATTAATTTTACAAAGATGCTCCTTAAGTTGCATCTCCTTAATTTTTTTTTTTAAACTTCAAAAATGAAAGCATTCAACATATGTTTACAATCTCTGCAGGTTACGGTAACCATCACTAAGCTGCATGAGGAGAAGCGCAGGAACACTGAAGAAAAAGACTTGCTTAAGAAAGAGTTGGTGCGTTTTTCTTTTGTTCCTTGTCATAAGTCTAATGAGAAAAGATCCTCATCTTCATGCCAGCAATGGGGTGTTCTTATTGAGTTAACCATTTAAATTTTCTGATCTATGGTATTGTGATTCTTATTCTGTTATTTACATGCCAGCAATGGGGGTTTGCGATGAATTTGATGTCTCTTCTGTCTCTTTAAATCAATGCAATGCAGTCTTGAGATGTTATAGTTTTTATTTATTTAATAATTGACTATTTTGAATATCTGATATAAATTTTTTCATGTTTTGGCAGGAGGTGTTGAAGAGGGAAATCAATACGAAAAGAACTCAGGGTGGATTTCCATTTCTGTTTGTTTGCATGGTTGCTCTGATCAGCGTGGTAATTGGATATTATATTCATCCTTAAGGGAGAAAACTGCGTGTATAGGATAGCAGACGTTCAAAAGTCATGGATTTCTCCGTAACGATGGCTGAGATAGAGGATGGTTCATTTGTTTATTTTGGTGTAAAGTGAACTAAGCCTTTTTTTTTTTTAATACAAGTATAATAAAGCAGCATTCTGATATTTTGGTCTGTTCCTTAATTAATTTTAGATCATATGTTTCATATTTTATTACATTAAAATATATATAATTTTATTATTTTATAGTAATAGTATTAAAAAAATTATGTAACTGTTATTTTTAAAATATTTTAAAATAAATAGAAATTATTTAATTATCTTTTATTAAATAAATATATTAATTTTTATTTATTAAAAACTAATATATATATATATATATATATATATAAAAAAGAAATTATTATATATAGTCGTTATTTTATAAAAGAGAAATTATTTAGTTATTTTGAAATAAAGAGAAAGATGCTATTTATCAAATAAATAAATTATTTTTTATAATTGAAAATTTTCTTTTGACCAAAAACTTATTATTATTATAATAATTATTGAGACAAAAATATATTATTAAATAATAAAAATATTTTCATTAAAAGTAAAGGTAAAAATAAGTAATTTTTATTTTATTGTAAGTAATTTTTTAAAGTGTAGGTGTTTTGTTTATTGTGGATAATTATTTGAATTTTAAAAAGTAATTACTTATAGGGTAAAATTGTAAGAAATTGTATACATAAAAGAGGTATATTTTCTTTATACAGCGTTATAGATTAACAAAATACAGCGTTATAGATCTTAAAAATATTATTTACACATTTACTATTAAAAACCTTTTCCATTTATTTGTATATTTTTTACATGTTTAAATTACAATTTCCATATCAGATTAAACCAGTACAACACACTTGTTTCGCGTGTAGTTTAGTCTAATAAAATAACGAAATAAATTTATTTCTGTTAAACAAACTTCTGTGTTATATGAACCAGTTTGGTCTTGCCACTAAGGTATTTATGCGCAGTTGTTATAATTCACTATTTGATCCCCAATTCTACAGATTAGCCCAAGCAGTGAGAAATCGAAAGAGCTTCATATGTAAAGATAAATATTTTCTTTTGACAATATGTACGGGAATGGTTTGGTTTGATTTTTGGATAAAAATATATCTAAGTCATACATAAAAATATGTGGGGTGCGATTTGTTTGGTTTGAAAGAAAATAAAATTTAAATCAAATTAATTAATTTGTGCAGTTTGGTTTGATTATTTTTTACGATTTTTAATTTTAATTCTTTTATTAATTTATTCTTTCTTTTCATTTTTAAATTAAAATATAATAAGAAAAAGTATGTTATTCAATATATATTAAATAATAAACTAATAAAATCATAAAATTTAATATTTATTAAAAACTGCAACCATATATTATTTTACAACTAATAAGTATGAAGCAAATTTTTTTAAGATTAACTTAAGAACATAGAAATACAACAATAGATCAAATGAGAGTCTGACATTGATGACACCAGCTATATATGCGTGCAAACTAACTTGGATGCTCTTTCCTTTCGTTAAATTATACCTTTCTAGATGAAAAATTGAGGCTCAATATAGGTAGATCAATTCGCACTGTGTTGTGTACACTTGTGAGAAGTGTTATGCCAAGGGTAACAAACATACAAATTCAAACATTCATGCTTACAAATGCTGCGCCTTACAAGCAAAAATGGTACTATCATTTTGAAACCCCATGTTACAACTTACTAGTTCAAAACCCACAAACTATACTTTAAAATTGGTTGTAACAGTAATTAAATACAATCAAGCAAACACAAAACTATAGTTAAAGGCCTTTGGATCCATACCATGTATACACACAAGCATCAAGTTAACAACTTAACTAAAAACCAAACAACCTTTTCTCTTTCCCTATGTCAGCAAAATCAGGGTGACCAAAAAATTCTTCCCCCAACAACCTTCTTTCTTTCTTCATGACTTTTTCCTCTCTTTTCAAATGTTGTAAAACTATATTGTCAAAAGTGCACACAACCAAAGCCAAGCCAATTTTACATACACCACACCCACACCAACCATCACATAATAATCAATCATCATCAGTATATCTATATGTGTCTATATATATATATGTATATGTTTGTTCTAACTGCCATGCCACTGATGAATGCTTTGTTCAAGGGGTGACCCGGGAACATAGGGCACAAAACCTCGTCCACCAAACACGGGTCGCATGACAGAATCATCAAACTTGCGCCAATAGTGGTGCACCCCACGAGTAGGAATGCAGCTTAGTAGCATCCTAAAGGTGGTTGGAGGAGGCCCATTTGGGGTGCCACCATTGGGCCATGATGAATCCTCTCTTCCACTGCCTAGAAGTGGCACTGTGAATGATTTTGGTGTCGATGGTGGGGACGGCAAGCTCATCACATGCTTAGAGGAGGGAAGCAATACCCTCACAAGTGGCTTTGTCATCAACCCAAACGCCTGCACATCATTTCAAAACCATTATTCATCGCTTTTTCACACTCCATGTTATCATTGGGGAATCACACGTATCAAACAACCCTTTCCTTTTCATTATAAGAAAATGACACTTCTCCAAATCCATCATAGAGCTATGTTTTCTCATGTTCAACTAGTGGGGACTCCTACACAACCATTATTTCATTACTTGTTTATTTAGGACACACATACTACACTCATCTCGAGAAAGTGTCCAATTCAAAAAAGATTTTATTAGATATCCGATAATTCTAACACGTTCTAATATAATTTTTAAAGAAAATTAATACTACAGATAAAGAAAGAAAAATCCTATATATAATAAAAAATATTTAAATTATATATATAGATCCGTGTTCTCAGTATCTTTTATGCGTATGGTCCGTGTAATAATTTTAGACTATTAATAATTTAACTTCCTCAAGCAACCAATGTAGTAAAATTTAAATTTTGGGGCATGGTATCACTACAAACCGTGCTGATCAAGAGAAGATTAGTGTCTAACCAATGTGCTGAAGAGTACAACAGTGATGGTACTAGTGATCATGATGGCATTCTCGCGCAATTTAGTATGGCCCGACCGGGTAAACTGCATGTGAAAAAGCAATTATTTAATGAAAAAAGACTCAACAACTCTAGCCATAGAGATGAAGAATGAAAGCAATGAAGTTTGATTCCTTCACCTGATTGTAAGCAAGTGCGATAGAAACAGCTCCACGCATGAGACCTGCCCACCAAATTGTTACCTGAGAAACAAATCACAGCAAGAATATTAAAATCCTCTGTTATCAACACACCTCACAGAAATAAAAAGAAAAAAATAACCCTTTTGCACTAGGTGAAATCAAACTATTATATTTGGTTCAAACTCTGATAAGGAAAGTAGAGGAAATTAACCACATACTTGTTGCTTGAACTCAATTTTCTCAGATTGAGACTTCTTAAGCAAGTTGGATAAGAAGGACAAAGGGAAAACAAATGCAGCTCTTCCCACTAGAATAAGTGCCAACAGCAACGAACTGACCCCAATGGACTTTCTTGGGCTAATGAAGAGATCAAAATGTTAATTTCACTCTTGATAAATTAGTTTCAAGGAAGTTTGGTTTCATCCAGAATTTTTTTACCTTTGACTTACAATTCGCCACTTTTCTATATCTAATGCATCCATCCCCACATAAAGGAAGATGAAGATTTCAGCAATGAATGACAAAGTGGCAAAAACATGCCTGCAACAGGGAAATTAAAATCAGTGAAGTGATATAATCAGAAACAATATTGCAAATAATGTCTAATGTGTTGAAGAATTAATTTCAAGTACTTTGTTGTCACCCTTGAACTTTCAGTCACATTATGCCACGTGTAGTGAGACATTACAATTCCGCAGAAGAAAACAGTCAGAATGGCACTTAAAGAAAATAGCTGCCAAAGAAATAGATTAGTTAGCATTTGAATAATTTATGCTAAAAAGTGACAAGTTTCAGAGAAAAATATTACTTCAGCCAGCATGTATGAAAGGTATGCCATGAGTACCATGAGAGCAACCTCACGGTCTGTAGAATGCCTGACATTTGTCACGAAAATCAATTAGAGAATAGCAATTTTATGAGATATTTCATTGCAGTGCTTAAGCAAATTGCAAATTAGTGGAATTTAGAATGAACCTTATCAGCTTTCCAAAATAGAGTTTTTTTATGATGTAAGCACTAAGCAATCCAGCCTGAAAAACCAAAAAAACAAAAGAAAAAAAAAAACCAATGATCCCAAGCAAACAATAACAGAAAGCAAAAGAGACATATTAGAAAGTGACAGGAAAACTTACAAAAATTCCCAACACAGTGCTTGCAATGAATAAGTATAAAAAATTTCCTATTAACTGTAAGGCTGTACTTAAGTCAATGTGAGAGAGGTCAAAATTCTGAATTGCTTTGAAGAGCACTACAGAGGTAGCATCATTTACTACCCCCTCCCCAAAGACAAGACTATATAGTAGAGGAGTCTCATCCTGATTAAGAACCTGAAGCATCCAAATACACATGATCATTTTCAGTATAGGAAGGGGAAAAGAAAGAAGGTTTACAGTGTTTCTTCAGACATTTATACCTGCAGCGTGCAAACTGAATCTGTTGCTGAAAATATTGCTCCAATTGCTGCATTCAGTTGACTCAGGTAAGTAGAGATAGGAGTATATAGGAAATGTTTCAAGTTTGCAGTTAATTCCAACAAATTAGTGCAAAGGAAGGAGGTAATTTAAGCACACCTAGAAAATCTCCAATCTTGAGGGAACCAATGTCCAACTTCTGAAAAAAATGTATGGCACCTATTCAAAATAAATAAGCCTTGTAAACAAATTGGACACAAAGGGGTGACAACCAAATATGATTTGATATTACTTTGTAATGCAATTTATCATAAAAGAAGAATTGGTTGATGACTTCAATTACCCAGTGATATGATGCAGAATGATATCAAAGTACCAACTGCACCAAAGAGCATAATAGTCATAAAATTGCGGAAAAATTGTTTCTTCTTCACCTGAAACCTGGAACGGTTCAAGAATAAAAGAGCAATTGAAATTGAAGTGAGTCATTTAATCAAATTCACTCAGATTAAATCATTAGTTCAGTGAAACATCTATTGGTTTCCTAAACTAAAATGAAGCTTGCATTATGCAGTTCAGCATGCAATTAAAAGCTGAATAAAGAAAAGAAAGAAAAATGTAAAAAAGAGTAGTGAACTGAACCAACCCGGCATTGAAAATGATGGGTGGGAGAAGGTAAATGAAGAAAAGATCTTCACTGAAGACTAGTATATGAGAGCTTTTTCCTCCACTAGTAAGCAGTATAGAGACCCCAGTACAAAGACCCTGCCAAAGAAAAATGGTACTTTTTCTAAAAACTCATCTTCTTGATGTTGATAGCTACAATAAAACGCAAGTATTGAGAGTAGTAGGTGGATTAAGAATCTGACAATGAGAAGGGCAGTGATGGATTCATTGATCCATCGGTTCTCCTCCAACAGATGACCGATGATGATGCAAGCACTGAGAAGGGCAACAAAAATGTTCATAGAGACAACTGAAGCATGATCAGAGGTCATCACTGTCGTCAGTTTCTGGAACATTGCTCCAACAGCCATGGAAGACATTAAGCCGAAACAGAAGAGATTGTAAAAAAGTGAAGATACAGACTCGTTGCACGTGCTCCCTCCCTGCCTCACTCACCAATATATGTGTCACATTCCAAGTGGTGTGAGAAGTGAAATGGTTGGGATGATGGAGAAGATAGCAGAAGCATAGGAGTGTGAGTGGAAAGAGAAAGGTGGTGGGAAAAGGGAGAGGGTGAAGGGTAGGATATATATACGGATTGTGTGATGAAATGAAAGGGGTGATTTAGAAGCGATGATGAAGGTTTGGAACGTAGGGAACACTTGCTTTTTGGCATGCCAATGCTATGCTGTGCCAGTGGAAGAGGGAGACATGACTTCGCACTTCACTATGTCCCACATCATAATGTTGTCGGATTTCACTTTTTCCGTTTACCCTCTTTTTTCAATTTTCATCCTTCAAAAAAAAGTTCCTTCAATAGAATATTTAGAAACTAAAGTTAAGAATAGAGAAATTAGGTTTAATTGGCTTTTTTTATTTAATTTGTTTCCTTTCCTAATTAAAGGTTTTAATCTTTATTATTTAATTATTTATTTTATTTGTTTCCTAAAAGGTTTTAATTTATGGCTAGTGAAGGTTTATAATCCATGTATTGGGAAACTTTATAAATTTAGTATAGTATGCTTCAACATATAAGACATTTTGTTGGATATTTTAATTAAATTTTATAAAATACGAAATAAATACTAAATATATTTTATCAGAATATTGAGAAAAAAATACTTGTATCCATGAAGAACGAAAAAAAAAATATGAAAGTATACAGAAAGAAAACATAGCAAAATTGATATTGAAAAATTGCTTTTGTGATTTTCTTAAGGAAATCACCGTGGAAGTTTTTTTTATCCATTCAGAAAGGGAGAAGAGTAAGTTGTGTTTTAATTGAATGTATTGGAGATAATGCCATATAGTTGGGAACCTATTAATGATTCATTATCACCTAGTAGACTAAATCATTGATATAGATTAAATTACAATTCACTTATTAACAGTTTTCTATTAATATATTAATGAACTTATTGAGCTATATTACTGGTATTAAATGCATCTAAATATAAATAACTAAAATATGTAATATACATTAATTAATTAAAAATATATATAATTCTTAATAATGTGAATTAATTATTCAATTAAAAATTATAAAATTCTTAATAATATTTCAATTAATTTATAAAATTAATTTATTCAGAATTAATATTTCAAATTTCATAATCAAAGCATTAAATATAACTAATCATGTTAAAATATTAATTAATGTGATTTTTTATATATTTTGCAATTTTATCTTACATGAAAAACTTGTTCTAAATCTAAAATTGGTTTTAAATGAAAGCATATTTAATTAGTTTTTTTTTTCAATTTTCTAACTGTTTAAAAGTTAAACATAAAATGCATCAATTAAGATTAATTTTAATCAAATTTAATTTCATACAAAATCATTTTTACAAACACTTTTCTTACACAATAGACAATTTTTTTAACCAACGTTTTGTGTTTTTCATTAAAGTGGAAGAACGGTAAAAACAAAATGAGAATAAATTTACCAAACTCCGCTATTTGTTTAAATAATGTTATGATATATAAAAAGAAAATAATTAATTACGTTTAATATTATAAACTTTGGTGAATTTGATTTCCTCATTTTAAATTATTACTTTTATTATTAATAATATTATTCTGATTTATCCTTTAACTTGACAAATAATTTTAAAAAAAATATTATGTGATACTTTATTACACTGTGAACTCAAAATATTTATGTTGAGATAATACTCTCTTATTGTATTATGTCGCATTTTTGTTAAACAATGCATATAAAGTTAACAAATAAATTAAGATTGTATAATTAAATAACAAGAAATTAAGTTCAAGAAAGAAAATAGGAATTTAAATTCACACGGCAATGACGATCAGGATTTAAAGTATATTTAAGTTAAAAAATGACAATTAGAAAAATAAGTAAATATAAATATAGAAGAGAGAATAAAAAATTTATGTATATTTATTTTATTTAAGAAAATTCAAAATAAAAAATGCAAGAATTTTGAATGAGGATGAAGTCAGCACTTTTATTGTAACCTTATCAGTAATATTTATTTAATTTACAAAATTTTACTTTGTAAAATATTTTTATATTTGATTAAATTTAGTTATTTTTTAATATATTTTTACGTTAGCATTACAGCTAAAATGAGTGAAACTTAAAAATGTTTTATAAAGTTAAAGACTGAAAAAGTAAATTATTATAGTTAGATAATGAATACTGTGTATAATTTAAAAGACAGTATTTATGTGCTAAATGATGTTTATATTTTTATGACATTTATACATTTATGGTATAATTGAAATAAAGATAAATTAATCATTTAGCATAGGAAAGCTAAAAGACTACAATTTCTTGGCAACTATGGAATGAAAACTGTGTGTGGGACTCAAGTTACTTTTCTCTTTCCTTCCATACTCTTCTTCTATTTCAAATTACTCTTTAATATTTCAAATGAAGTATTATATTTTTATTAGAGGGTACTTCTTAAAAAAAATAACATCCATAACATTATAACTTTTAATAAAAAACATTGATTGATTTGTTAATGAATATACTTAAAAGCACCTGTAGCAATTTTTGAAAACTAATTTGCAGAACTAGAAAGTTCACACATGGATTACTTTATTGACTTGTTGTTGAATGTGATTGAAGTTGACATCTTAACACTGAGGCCTATGAAACTTGCACACCTATAAGAATGGGTGGGTTGATATCAATACTTTCTTCATACTTAACAAACAGATACCCTTCCAAGGATTCACTTGTCCCTCACTCTCAACACAACTTCAAACATACTTACACTCAATTAGATTTCACTTCTGCACAGTATTATTGTCGACGTACCAAAACTTTCAATTTCAGGGTCCTATATTTTTTTTTATTTTTTCTCTTATTTCTTAAATTAATTTATTTATTTTTATTTATTGTACTATACGATCAAGAGAATTTTCGATTTTCATAAAATTGACGCTCACATAAAACACAACACATGACCGACGAGTTCTTATTATTTATCTCAAATTTCACACTCTCCACATATAACAGTACTTTTATGTGGTTTAAGTTTTTTTTGACAAAAAGCAGAATTAATTATTACGTGTCAGATCAATTATCATTATAAATAATAAAAAAAATAATGATGATATACATTTTATTTTTTGAACTCCTATTATATGATAACTCTAATAACCAAGAAGTGACTTTAGTATTGAAATACATTTAGCAAGTACTTTTCCCTAATAGAAGACCTAAAACCGAGAAAAAAGTTATATTGAAGAGATATTATTATAACCCGAGGTCCGTAAGAATATTTCTTAAATTAATTTTTCTTATTTCCTAAATTTATTTATCTATTTTTATTTCTTAAATTAATTTTATTTTATGTATAAAGATGTAGCGTGGTGAATAGTGAAGATGGCCATGAGAATACTCATTCATATTCATATGATGAGTAATTTTGATGACAAATTTTTTACATCACTTGATTCATTGTCCACGTGTGGTTCATCAACAGTAAAACAGTGAGAAGATTATTCGTTGTGGTAATATGCGACACGATGCTTTCTATTTAGGTTTATCTTGTTAATAATGTCATGTGTAGTTGTATAAGCAATTTTATGAAAAGAAGAAAATTTATTGGTGAGCACCAAATTCTATAACATGTTTTTTTTGGTAAAGTTATACGTGTAGTTTTTCAAAATTTGATATTTGATGTTAGAGGAAATAGACTAGGTTAAGCTAAGGTGTTCCTTAAACATGCCTGATTTATTTCGCAAATTTTAAAGCTTAACCTAATTTATTTACTTCATACGTGACTTTTCTAGCTTGAAAGTATCAATTTCGGTTTTATTGGTTTTCTCATTACAAAAATTTCAAAACATTCCTTATCTGTTGAGAATGCAAAATTATATATTTTTTATTATATCGTTTTAATTATATCTTCAAATTTCATCATTTAAATATTTAATAATTCAAAGCCTTCTATTTAATCTCTCATAATGTTTAAAAAATGGGAAAGCATAATTCTTATAATTATAAACTATGATGCGTGATAAACATGAGTTAGTTTGAAACTAATTATCTTAAAAATTATACAAATTATAGTTTTTCAAAATGTAATCCATTGCCCTCAACAATATCTTAATCTGAAAAGAAATTGTGTATCGTTAAAATTAGTTGAAATAGTACACAAGATTTTAGTACAAACAACAATATTCCCGTATCTATAACATAAGATTATAGGATATGATTCGTTACCTTAGATTCTCCCCTTCTTGCTTTTGGATTCTTGAAATGAACATCAAAATTGACTATTAATAAAGTGTGATACGAATCTGATAATTAACTGAACCGTTTCTAAATCCGTTGTTGATAAAGGTTTTATTCTTAGTTATGTGTATTAATTTTCATAATTTAGAGTGAAAATAGTTTGAATGTCTGAAATTCTGAATAAGTGGGTCCTGGAACTTGAATGGTGGAATTGTACAGAGTCCATTATTATTCTAATTTCCACAAAGCAACTTCATTATGGAAACAATCCCATTATTGCTGTCCAACATAGAAACGACAACATACTTGGACCGTTTAAACCATTGTTGGAGGAATCCTCCACCCCATCACAAAACCACCTACATTGTTCAAATAAATATTAAAGCCTGTGTACTAAAGTATCATAAAATATCAACTTTATACTTTTTCATTCTTTGCAAAGGGTCTAAGATGTGATAAAAGAAAAAAAAAAAAAGTCTCACAGCTCAAAGAGAGAAACAAAAACATTAGATTAACATTCTTGAGGTTTCTAAAACTCTCCTTGTAATGCTTTTTCCTTTTTATAAGCAAAAGGACAACCCTTTAGAAAAATTTCTTAACCATATTTAACTTTTGATACATGCAAAAGGATGAGTGATGAGGACCCACTAGGGTCATTGGTGAATGTGAGGGACACACATGAGGACATGCTCATTCCTCCACCAAAACATATAGTCATCTTTGTTATGTTTCACCAAATGTTTTATTTTGTGATTAACGGATTTGAGATAATTATGGTGTTGGGGCATATAGTTTGTGAAACAATGGATCTTCTTTGGCTTTGGTTAGCTTAGCAAGGATGATTAAGTGCATGAACTAGCAGGCCAATGTAGGCCTCAGTTTTTTGGTCAATCCACCTCTTTTAATCATGTCCTAAATGTTGGTTTTTTCTTTTTCATTTTATTTTCTTCATTCTAAACATAAATTATAATACTCAATTTTAAATTTTGTGTAATTGAAAATTTACTGAATGTCTAAAATAATTTTATTACTATAATTTTATTACTTGAAATCGATTTGATGTCATTCCTAACAAGTCAGAGATAAACCAACTAAGTTTATTATCTTACTGGTGTAACAAACCCAATAAACATGCTTATCAAGATTAAGTACAAATCCATGTTATTATATAAGACTTGATATTTTAGTTCTAACGAATAGTAAATTGACTCAATATCATTTTTATAATACATGTATGACTATTGTTTCTATCATTCCTCACTTATATTTAAAATTAACTTGCTCATCAGTGTTTTTACAAATATTCTTTCTTATTTTTGACTTAAAAATTTCACAATATCTCTAAAAATAGACTGAATATTCTTAATGAGTTTCATATCATAACAAATCCTTAATACAATTTAATCATTTTCTTGAAATAGAATATTTGGAAAGAGATGCTTTAAAAATTCATCCCTTTCATTAAATTGCTATAAATTGTTACAAAGTTTACCCAAGTTATATTAAACTATTTTTTTTATTAATAAATACTAGTGAATACATGAATAAATAAATATGAAAGTGTTCTACTTGTGATATTCAACACAATTATTTCAAATAAGACACTAAGTTTGTGATAATCAACTCGGTTATTTTGAATAAAACATTAAGTTTGCATATTATAAATAAAAAAAATCAAAAAATAAAGTTTATTAAAAGTGGCCACATATAAAATTTGACATAGAAAAACTGATGATAATTTATGCAGTATAAAAAATGAATTAAAGTTTTGAACCTTCAATTGTCTTAAATATCTAAAAGGAGAGTTTGTCACTTATATTAATTCTATCATAATTAAGTGAAAAAATATTTATACAAAACTTAATATATACTTAACAAGTTTCGATAGATATTATTTGTTAAAACAAAAAAATAATCTAGAGTACAGGTTACAGAACTACTAAGAGTTTACGGCAGGAACATGGATCAAATCAAATGATATACTTAATTAGTTGATGAAAGTTGAATAATTTACTTTAAAAGCTATTCTAATACCTTTAGATAAAATAAGTAAAAATTACATAAAGAATGAATATGTAAGTTAAATAACTAATTTTATTCTTATTTTTTTATAAGCAATTATCTCTCTAAAACTATACAATTTATATTCTTTCTTTTATATATATATATATATATATATATATATATATATATATATATATATATATATATATATATATATATATATATTTTGTATGTTACTTGTCTCCAGCTAGGTATTAACGTAATTTGAAGAACAGGATTTTAAGTTTAAGGAACATGTGGGGTAAAATTGTAGTATGAAAAACAAAACAAAATGTGTTAAAAGTTACTACCTTTTGACCAAATTCCGGGTTCAACGTCATTAAGTTCCCTTGTTGCTGAAGCAATTTACCCTTTTCGTTTTAACTTTTACTTTTCACACCATCTGATTCAAGCATCGTGAATGACTTTTCTCAACCTTATGGAAATTCTGAACTACTATATCAACCTTAAATTCTAATAATAATATTATCAAATTAATGTCAACATAATTATTTTTCTTGTCTTTTATTTTATTTATTAAATTAATGTCGACAAAATTACCTTTTTAGGGTTAAAAATATCTTTTGTGGTGGGTTTAACTGTATTATTAATGATATTAAAATGGGTATACGTGACTAAGGTTAGCTACATTTCTTATTAGTATTTAGTCTCTCTCTTCGAAGTTGGATTCAACTGGCATTTCCTTCAACTCTTCCCTAGTTTAAAAGGTTATTCTTTTACGCTTTACTTCAAATTCGTTTTTCTTCTATCTAACTGCGAATATTTTGTTTTGTTTTGGAGTGGCGAACAAAAACCTAGAGGAAGTATGATGTAATTACTACTTTTCAAATAATAAATTATAAAACAATTATATTAATTAATCTTTAGAAGTATAATGTGATGCTAAACATATTAGAGGGTTCAATATATAATATTAATTATTTATTTATTTATTATTGTCAATGTTATTTATGTTACAACTTTTATTATGCTATTGTGTTTTATATACTATATTTATTATAGCTTTATATTATACTTACAATTTTATTTTGTTATTGTTGTTGTTTTTATTGTTATTTATAATTGTGATTGTTGTTGTTGTTATTATTATTATCCTTATTATTGTTGCTATTGTGATTGTTGTTATTGTTATTATAGTTGTCATTGTTGTTGTTGTTAGTGTGGTTGTATTGTTGTTGTTGTTAGTGTGATTGTCATTACTTATCCTTATGATTGTGGTTTTTATTGTTATTGGTGTTGTGTCTATGTTATTATTGTTGTCATTGTCGTTCTCATGTTGTCGTGGTTATTATTATTACCTTATTTATCATCATAACCATTATTGTATTCTCCACATTTTTCTACCATTTATTATTGTCATCTATTAAAAGTAACATTTTTAACCATCTTAATCAAAATTAATAATACCAAAGAAATTAAAAAATAATAAACACAAAAATATAGTAAAGAAAGATGTCTCATTTTTTATAAAAACGATTAAAATTTTTAATATTATTTCTTAAACAGTGGAACTAATGTAATTTAATTTGCTAATGTTTATAAAAACTTTTATTTTGTTTAAATATGATAGTTTAATTTGTTAAAAATGAGATTTTAATCTTTTTAGATCACTAAAATTTACATTTTAAGTAATTTTGATTATTTAAAACGACTTTTCAATATATTAAAACAAAGCCAGTTATAAGATTTCAAGTTTCAAGTTTCTAGTTATTCTTATAAATTAATTTGTGCTTTAAATAAATTAAAACACTCTTCCATACAAATCCAACAAAAATACTAACATTTTAACAAATTAAAACATATTTTAATCTATTAAAATATAACTTTTTAAAAACTCAAATACTTCCACATATTTTATAACTTAATCAAACTCAAACCAAATATTAAAGAGCCACTTACAACACATTTTAAATCAAAAATCTAAATTCAAAATGCAACATAATAATAAGATCAAACACTCTAATCAAGTTTTTTATCTCTTAAAACCTTCAATCCAACTATGTTGTTAGAAACATAAAATATTTCTTCTTTATTTTTCTTAAGTCTTGAACCTTTCATCAACTAATTTTTATTTTGTTTTTACCTTACGCCATGTCATATCCTATCATAAAAAAACCACCAAACAATACTTAAACAATAAAACACATGCATGTTAAATTATGATAAAAAATATATAAACCACATTCAGAATATATTGGGGATATTTATTGGAAAGAATAACTCAACAGTCAATCCAAGAAAAATATATTAGAATGGGTTTTTCTTACAATTTGATCCAACCAAACTCAATATAATTTAATTCAATCTTCTACGAAATGGATAAAAGGTTTGGTAAGTTGAATTTTAGATCAAACAAAATCTGACCAAAATTATTAAATAACAATAGCAATATTACTAATATTCAATTTACTGAATCATTTTATTAACCATGTGTTTTTGAAATATTAAATTTTAAAGGTTAAGTCATATAATTTTAAAAAATAAAAAAAAATAAAAATAATATTCTAATTTTAGAGAAAAATAAATAAAACTTGCAACCAATTCACTAACTCAATTCAGTCTAATCAAGAATAAGTTGAGTTAAATTAAATGTAATAAAAAAGGCAGAAATTCAACTCAATTTAACTTTTTGTTTTTTTTTTATAAATTTGGTTGATGAAATTGCACAAATTTAATCTATCCTGGATAGTTAGCTATTTAAAATATTTGTATGTTATAGAAATAAAAATGGAGACTTAATGAATTAAATAAAGGGTTGAAAATATATGGGTCCAGTTGGCCCATGTATAATAATGATTCGTATAGATTTGGGCCTTAGTTGTAGGTTACGGGCTTTGCTATTCCATATCCACACTTTTGTTGTATATTATTGCAACCAAAACGTTTTATTCTTACACAGTGTTACTTTGCAATGCGTAATCAAAATACATTTTTCATAAATAATGCACATATGTTTCCATCGAGTTAATTTTCATAAAAAAAAAATAAAAACAGAAAAATATTATCATCTTCAATAAATATAATTAAAGGCAATTCAGAAAACATATTTTTTTTATGAAATACAAAATCTAAATATAACTCATAAAAAAATTTAATTGGCGTGAAATTAGGTATTTTTTCTTACATTTAAGCTTCAAAAGTAGTACATACTGATTTTTTTTTCATGTAATTAGTTCTGAATGTTTTATTTTAAAAATATCTTTTAATTGAAACTAAATTAATTAGAATATAAATTATATATTTTAATAATAATTATACAAAAACAAGTATGCACGTTATGCGCGTTGTGTTTATGTTACTGAGAAATCAAACTCCTAACGCAAAATAAACACGATTTATTCGACGTGCTTTTCTTCGTGAAAAAAAAAAAGGTATTCAAAAAGTTGAGAAGAACTTAGCAAAATTAGGGAGTGGAAATAGTAATAAACTGTGCTGATAAATTCAAATTAAAAACAAGTATTGGGTTTAGGCCTATCTATTACCAAAGCTAAAGCTAAACACAAGTCAATGCAAAGTTTAAAACAAACCTTTTATATTAATTTTTTGGCAAAAATGAATTGGCTAAAAAAATACATGTAATGAAAAAAGCTTCACAAAGTCAATGATATTAATCTTTTACCCAAAAAACTGTTTTTTCATTCCATATACTTAAATTTTAAAACAAATTATGGGTTTTGAATATATAAATATATTACAATAAACATCCATAGGAAATTAATATTTTTAAAATAAACATTATTTTTTTAGATTTATAATAAACGATTTAGATCGCGATACAAAATTGTTCTAATTGTAATTTTTAATTTAAAAACGAAAATCATAATTTGAAATATATAGATGTTAAGAATATATATAAAAGCCTAATGTTGAAATATTTTCGTTAGAAAATAACTCTAAATATTTTCATCCAATATAACTTTTTTTTTTCTTATCTAGAGAGGATTTAATGCATACGTTTAAATTATTAAATTTATTTATAAATTGATGGGTATGTTATTTACACTGAGTTGTTATATATATATATATATATATATATATATATATATATATATATATATATATATATTATTAAGTAATTTCTACTGAAAATAACTAATATATATTAGATAAATAATTTCCACGAATGAAATGCTTAAAATATTATACGAAAAGTATTTTTGTTATCAAATTAATTTTCGATCTCTATATTTTTAAATTGATAAATTAGTCAATCAATTTTTGAAAATATAAACAGAAACAAGATTCCATAGTTTATTGCTTTATATAGTACGGCTTCAATTTTGTGTTTTTTATTTTTTTTCAAAAAAATTATCTCATTGATATAAACTGTTCACTAACTTTGACAACTTAATTTTAGGCATTCTTTTTTTATCCATGATATTCAAAAGACAATATTTTATTGAACGATTCCAGACCCAGTCTCTTGAAGCAATGATTTTGTTTGTATTTGAGATCTGATAGACATGTTAATTTATTTAATTAATATAAAAAAGTTGCTGAATTGACTTTTTTGGTTTGGTGTGGAGCAAAAGATCAACAAATATCTTAGATAGCTGCAGGTGGGTCAACCTTTTGTTGAAAGAAAAAAATAATATATTTAATATTTTGAAGTAATTTATAAAATTGAGTAATTTTTATTATAGTGAATGTTTAAAACATTTTTTATTTTTATATAAGTATTTAATCATATTTTGATTTAGCTCGTCAGTTAACTTACATATTTTTTTCAATCTTTTTCAAAACAATATCTAACTCGTTCTTGAAGAAGAAAATAACAACTTAATTTCTAAATTAGAAGAGATGAGGAAAGTTTTGGACATATATAAATAAAAAAATATTTTTTAGTTCTAATATACTTTATATATTTGACACTTCCAAAAATTTTCACATCTATTTTAAAATCTGCAAGATATTTTCTAAATATCTATCACTGAATGAAAAAGAAGAGATATTTTGTAAAATATCTATCACTAGATGAAAAAGAAAATCACCAAGTAAAAATATGAGAAGACAAGATACTAAGTAAGCAATAGTGTCAATATTTTTTTTTCTTATGGTCACAAAAATCAAATTCAAGCAATTTTCAAATGATTCAATCTTAAATTGAACTTATTAAATTAATAATCTGTTTCAAGTTCAACTCTACCTACAAATAAACAAATATTTTATTTCTTTCTTAACACCTTCATTTAATCAACGACAAATATTAGACGTATGTCCAATTTTAGGATATTCTTCTCAACAACAATCATGTTTAAAATATAGCTAGACATTAAATATAAAAATATTTTCAAACAAACGAAAATAAGAAAGAAAAATGGCATAACATGTTATCATCATACAAATTGAATGTGAAGATGCTATGACAAGATAGAAGAAAATTTTGTACGATAGACATCATTCACAATTTTGAGTTTTCAAAAACATACTTATGCTTATGCAGAATAATTATATACCAATGTTGTTGATTATAGAATATTTTTTTTCAAAAGATTGTGGAGAGAGAAACATTCCTACGCCTCATTAGGATTATACTATGCGAGGAACCTAGAGTGCCCATTACTATTCATTTTCACCATTGCAATATTGATTTTATGAATTTTGCTCATTAGATTTTTGGATTCTAGTTTTTTACAATGTCAACTATTATTGATTCCAATGTTGACTTATTTAATCTACCAAAATAATGATCATTGTTTTTTTTATTATTGTTGTGTAAAGACATTAAATCTTATCACCACTTTTTTTTCTTTAAAAAATCTTATCATGACTTGCATGGAGATATTTTGGTGGTGCAATGTCTCTGGGAGATTAAATTTTCCAAATTTTGCTTCTAATTATTTCAACATCCTATCTCAAAGCATATTTTCTAATAAATTTAAATAATTTTATTTAAAAGAAAGTTTAATTTTAGTTTTAAAATTAATTAAATTAAAAAATGACCTAAAACCAGGTAAGTTTATGTGGTAGCTCGATCCAAATCTTGTATTCTGGTTCATATCTAATCAATCAACACTTGCTACAGTGAACAAGTTGTTCGACCTTTTCCTTGGTGTTTTATCTCTCTAACTAACAATAACCGGTAACCCTCTTGTCACATTCTGGAACAAAACAAACCAAAGAGGATTCAAGTTTTTCTCCCCCAAGAAGATATTTCTGTGGAAAACCTTAATCAACGGTCTAGCCAAGCAATTCAGTGACCCATCATTGAAGTTGGAATCTTTCCCCAAAAGGGGTGTGTGTGGTGGCTTCCATGGATGATGGGTTGGAGCAGAGTTGGTGGGCCAACATGCCCCACGAGCTTCTCAGAGAGGTTCTCCTCCGAATTGAGTCGTCGGAGGCCAAGTGGCCACGGCGGAGAAGCGTGGTGGCTTGTGCCGGAGTGTGCCGCACCTGGAGGCTCATCGTCAAGGAGATTGTCAAGCCACCTCAACTATCTTCCAACATAACATTCCCCATCTCTCTCAAACAGGTTACAGCACAATGCTCTCCATTCAAATTTCCTCAATTTCAATTAAATGGCTTTACTCTTCCACCTTTATTTATTTTCCTCTGGATTCACCATACTTGATCCAGAACCACTTGAAGTACTAGCCAAAGTGATTTTCAATAAATATTCATGTATTTAGTTTCACCATAAGGAACTGATACTGGTTCCTTTAATTCATCTAGATTGAAGCAACATTAGTTAGTTTTAGGTTAGATCGAAACTTTTCATTGAGAGTTGCAACTATTTTTTTTTTTTTGGAATTGAAGTATCCAAAATATAAATCACCTCACTCTAAAACAAATTTTACTAAATCAAGACATGTGTGGTTATATAAGAAATATAGGACACAAAAAGACACAGTTTAGTGATTTATGAGTTGGATTTTGACAATTAGACTTTTGTCTTCTTTGTATTGTTATCTTCAAGTTGCACTGCTTTAACATAATCTGAGTTGGTAAAATCATTTTGGCAGCCTGGCCCAAGGGAACATCTACTTCAGTGCTTCATTAGGCGTAACAGTGGCACACAGACATATTATCTGTTTCTCAGTTTATCTAGTGGTTAGTAGTTAGTCAATATATTGATTCCCTTGTGTAAAATACTTCGTTAGTTTTGGAGGAAAATATAGTTTTTCCTTTTTATTCTTTCTCAATTCATTGTTTAAAAAGGGGACATTATGTTGTCCTCCAAACTAACTTGGTTATATTTCTGGTTTTATGTGTGTTACTCTATGCTCCTTTTGGCAACTATCTTTTTCAATTGCAGCACTAGCTGATGATGGGAAGTTCCTTCTGGCTGCACGAAAGTTCAGACGCCCTACCTGCACAGATTATATTATCTCCCTGAATGCAGATGATATGTCCAGGGAAAGCAGTGCTCACATAGGGAAATTGAGGTGCAATCTTAACTAGGCTCTGTTGCCATTATTGTTCTTTTTAGTTTCTTAGGGTGAAGACTAACCCATTTTCCTTCATATTTTGATAAGATCAAATTTTTTGGGAACCAAATTCACAATCTACGATAGCCAACGGCCTCATGCAAGGGCAAAGATGACAAAAGGTTGCTCCACTAAGCTGGTGAATCCAAAACAAGTTTCACCTAAGGTCCCTACAGGCAACTACCCAGTTGCCCATATCACGTATGAATTGAATGTATTAGGCTCCAGGTAAAGCTTTTATTGCAATTCTACACTACTGTGATAGTCCTTCATGTTTTTCTTTTGCTTGACAAACCTACAATGATTTGAGTTGTGGATGTTTCTGCTGAAAGCATATTAGCTAACTGAATTTTTCTTACATACAAACTAAACATTACTTACCACATGTTCATGGCAAGCAGGGGGCCAAGGAGAATGCATTGTGTCATAGATACGATTCCTGCTTCTGCTATTGAACCAGAATTGGTAGCTCCTTCACAGAGCAGTTATTCTGTTAGTAACATAGGTACTTCATTCCCATTTTTTCAGACAAACTCAACTCATCTGGAAGACTCCATATCTGGAGAGCAGAACGATAAAAAAGATGACGTTCTAGTGTTGAGAAATAAGGCTGCCAGGTGGCATGAGCAGATGCAGTGTTGGTGCTTAAACTTTCATGGACGAGTGACAGTTGCTTCAGTTAAAAACTTTCAGCTGGCTGCTTTGCCGGTAAATGGACATGGTGAACCACAAGAGGATGACGTCATCCTCCAATTTGGAAAAGTTGGGAAGGACTTGTTTACAATGGATTACCGTTACCCTATCTCAGCATTTCAGGCATTTGCAATCTGCCTCAGCAGCTTTGCCACCACGGTTGCTTGCGAATGATGCATGTTTGAAGCATCTTTGGACAGGTATTCATCTCCAAGCTTACATTCTAAAATTAGACCATAGCTTGGACAAGAAATGGATAAAGAGAAAGCTAGAGAAGGTAGAGAGTGTTTGCAACAGCCTAACTGGTAGCTCATTGAGCAAAACAGCAATTGTGTGTTTACATGTTTGTTCACTGCAGTAAGAATTAACTTAGACTAGTTTATTAGCTTCTTTTTTTTCTTCCTTCTATTAATCATGTGACCATATTGTTGCTGTATACGTGAGTTTCCAGCTATGTTTATAAATTTGCTTATTCAAAGCCTTACTGGTCCATTTACCATACTTGGCACTGAGAAACCACATTTCCTTCCAAAATCAAACAAGGAATATAATTTTTCTGGATTGTGTTGATTCTGTGTGTAGTTTTTCTGATTGTAACTGTCATGTTGGCTTTCATTGAAGCGTGGTCTTTAGCAGTATGGTGTGATTTGATGATGGCTTGATGGGAAGAATCTGACAAAACTGCACAAAGGTAATTGGAAATTTGGATCATCATCAGCTGAAATACTAGGGCGGTTATGTGTGGATGTGTGAAGGTTGTTTGTTTTTCTGAGATAATTTTTTTGACTCATTTGTTTAACATCGTCCCATATTTGTATCTAGCTCCGTGTTGTGTGTCTACACGTTTTATTCTTTCTTAGCTTTGCCTTTCATTTGTTTCTTGTTTCCTACAATCATTTCTTGTGGTTTCCTAGCCTTGTTATAGCGTAATTTTATGCAAAACAGGACATGATTTGACTTAGTCAAAACCACACTTAACTATGGAAGAGCTAGAAGCTTATCAACCAAATGACATCAAATTTTGAAGTAACATTTTAGAATACAAAATGATTTCAGAGACATACTATTGACTATTAATGTCTTGTAAATTTTGACGAATTTAAAAGTGACCAGTGAAAGTTTCACACGACCATTCAAGAGGAAGGAGAGATAAAGAACAGTCACAATGGATTCCATGATATTATATGAGAAAAATATCTTAGATTTGATGAGTGCTTCATTATTAAGAACTAACTGAACAAAAATAATAAGTCAAACAATTCATACTAAAGGAATAGAGTAATCAATTTAGTGCATATTCGGATGTGCATTTCTTGTGTAGGAGGTGGATCCATTTGAATCTACTAGTACTTTTGCAAAACTTGAAGTTTTTGGATGTGAGTTTCTTAGAACACGTGGATCCAAAACACCAATCCAAACATGTTTTGAAATTTAACTTTAACCATAAAGTACCTATTCCGTTCGCACTTTTCCACTTATTAAATTATGAAGATTTGGCCACATCTCTATATAAAATTAATGTTCACGAGTATTTAAAAAATGTATAATTAATAATTACAGTTTCTTGATTTTTTTTTACATTTTCTAGCAATAATTCAATCGTGTTTCTAAGAATGCATACTGCAATTATAAAATACCCTTATCATGTAAAAGATTTTACTTTTTACTTAATGCATATGAATGAGAAATTAAGAACTTTTTTTATAACACATCTTTACAAATTATCAAAACTTGGAGTAAATTATCAATTTAGCATTTTTTTTATCAATTAACGCTCAAACTCATTTCCCGTTTTTGATCAAGACAAGTGATTTGGGTTTAGTAGCATGTAAGCAATTGATTATTTCAGACTATCGTTTAATAATAAGACTTTTTCCCACTGAAATGACAGTGCGGAGAAATTAAACACGTTGAAACCACAAAAATATGTAAAATGTTTCTCTGCAGCTTATTACTAATAATGGCAATGAAAAAACAAAACGATATCCAGTTATAGAGATTGTGTTAAAAGAAAGTAGGACGTTGAAACTTCAATCAATTTTCCAAATCCTGGAAAGACGACGTTAAAAGTGAATTTGAGCTGCCATGCACAAAATATTCTCATAGTGGAAAGATGGAATTGAAGAAAATTGAATGCTTATCAAGAAATTCAAGACTCTGTTAGTTCAACAGCTAGAAGATTTGTACAAGAGGATTGCAGTACACTTCGTGAATTTCTTTACGCATGCCAAGCTGATTCATTGCTAAACTAAATAATCTTCAAAGTAACAACCTCCAAAGGCAACACACCGACAATAAAAGGGGTGCATGATTCCTGGTTTTTTGGGTGAATTTCACAGGTAGAGACTATGCTATTGCATGTAGGCCCATGTCAGAGCAGTGAGAATGCACGTTAAGTATCTAATACAACTAAACTTATTTGAGAGACAGGATAAAAGCATGCATCTAATTTTATCCAAACTGTCTAATAAGCACAATTTACCAATGTTCAGAAATCCTAAGCTCCTTATTGTTGAATTTTCGACAAATGTAGATTATAATTGTTTTAATACTCCTATTATTTAATGGTTGTGGGAGTGCACCACACATGAAGGAAAACAACTACCGGAAAAAGTGTGGGAGAAAGGCTACTCTAGTGCCAGAAAAGCAAAACTGGATTGTGTATGTTAAATTGTTTAAGGGAATGATCTAATTGATGAGAATGATTCGTTGGGAAACAAAAATTTGAGGAGTAAAAAAGTTGATCCCCGGTATTTGTTTTCTTTTCCCCTAGCTAAGAACAGCTTTGTCAAAGCATATAACTGTTTCAATAAGACAAGAAGCATGGGCCTTAGTGCCATAGTAACACAATTACGAATCCTAGTAACTTTCCTGGTTCTCTTGACTCCATGATTGAAAAGCAGACCCAACTCAAAATAAATAACTTGGCCACATAAAGGGCATGGAAACTCTTCTTCGCACCATATTTTACTTATTCTAAACAAAGATAACTTACAAACACGTTGTAAATGAACTAGAACACTACTGTATTAGTAACTTTTACAGTGCTTCCTCCTAATCTTTCGGTTGTGAAATACTCAAAAAATGTTGTAAAGCTAAAGGACCTACCAGATGCACAGAGCAATGGTATATACCTAATCTTTGTGAATACAATTTTCCTCTGTTCCTATTCAAACAAAGGAGACGTCTCCGAATTGAATTAAATTTTAAGAACACCTCACTAAGGGTCTTCTGAGAGCAACATCTCATTAGATATATCTCTCTTTCAACACAGTACTTGCAATCCAATAGTAATAGACACTAGTTACAAGAACTAGCAATTTGTTAAGATATGGAATGCCTGTGTAGATCATAATAGAAAATAAAATGTTTCATTTCAAAAAATATGATCAAGCATACAGAACTTGATAGGTGCACCTTTTTCGAGCCCTTGAATTGTCATTCTCTAACACTGATTCTTCAAAAGCTAGAAAATAATAATGTAAATAAAAGGCACAAATCAATAAACTTCAAAATCATATTAGGTGGCACCACCATCATTCATAAAACCTTCTTTGCGACCTTCGAAACCTGGTCGCATAAGCTTTTTCTCTCTTTTGGCAATTTTTCGCATTTTCTTCTCATGAATCCTGGCAGCTATATTGTCTGACCTTTTCTTCTGTTTCTCCGCCTTCAATTGGTCCCTCGTTTGGATTCTATCTTTCCATTTCTCTGAATTTTTCTGCTGCTTCTTCTTCTCCTTATTAATACTTTTCTGCAGGAGCTTTGGATCATCGTGGACCTTCACCCCTGACGCTCTATCCATGGCTGCTTTCCACGATTGCTTCTTGGCAAAAGCTTCAGCCTTCTCAGGGTCACTCTTTTTCACTTCCTCCAACTTCTTAGCCCTTTCAAGTTCCTTATGCTTTGAAAGTTTCCTCTTCTTCTTGCCTAGCATTTCCTCATTCTGAAGTTTGACATGGCCAAACACAAGCTCCTTGGAAGCCTCTGCAGCATCCTTCTTCACTTTCTCCACCAACTCACCACTCACATTGTTACCTTCCTCAGTTTCATCATCCCTCTTTCGTTTATGGTCCTTAAATCCTCTCTTAGCATTCCTCTCATCCCTTTTTTTCTCCGAATTCCCAAGGTTGCGACCTGCCCGAAACTCTTCAAGTTTGCGATGAAGCCTTTGCCGAAGCTCTTCATAGGTCACAGACCGATCATCTCCTTCCAATCCAGACACAAGAGGCTTAGCAACTGCAGCACCCTGCTCTTCATCACTGTCATCCACCTTCTCTTTTCCCAAGCTTTCCTTGAGAAGGTCAAGGGTAGTTGCAGAGGGTTTGCCAGGGTCCAAACGGTGCCTCCGAGACTTCTTGATATTCTCCTTGGTCTCTTTCTTTGCCTCAGCCTTTGCAACCTTGCTGAGACCCTGAAACCATGGCTTCTCCTTGTCATCAGTTGGCAGATAAAACCTGGCGGGAATCAACTCAATCAACTTGTCAAAGAAAAGGGCATGCTCGTGGATTACACGCCCCAAATCTTCAACACCTCCATCACTCTCTGCCACAACACCACCCTTTTGTTTTTTGTTCTTCATCTTCCTCAATCACTGTGTAACCCTAAAACCTCGCTGCAATAGCATCGGCAAATTAAAACAAACCAAAACACAATTTAACCTTTTTCGTTTAAATAGAATCAATTAGTTCTTGAGGACAAAGATAACACAGGAATGATGATATAGCAAAAAAAAAAAAAAAAAAAAAAAAAAAAAAAAAAAAATAGGTTCAACGAAAATGAATTCGATAACAAAAATGCGAAAAATGGGTTCAACGAAACTGAATTCGAAAACAGAAATGCAAACATTCAGTGAAACTCACCTGGGTAGAAGATTAGGAGGCTGTGCTCAAATTAGGGTTCTCATGGGTCGGTGGGTTGAAATCAATGTTGAAAAAAAAAAAAACTTTTTACTTATTTATTTTGTGCCCAGACATGGTTTAGGGGGAGGCCCATCCCAATTGAGAAGGTTCAGATGAATTGATATTTTTTTTTTTCAAAAATAAAAGAAGATTTCAGGTTTTAATTTATCCTTAATGTATTTAAATTGAGATATGCAAGAAATATGCATTTGAGTATATATGTGCATGAATATTTTTATGCTAAATATATATAAGATTATATGAGAAACTAATCTTAAAAAAATATGAAAATTATGTTATATATGTGTAATTTTGAAATGTGAAAAGTAAAATAATTGATTAATTTATACCTATATTATAAATAAAAATTATTTTTTACAATATTTAAATTTTGTGAACATGTTTTTTAATAATTTAAATTATAAGACTAATGAAATTAAAAGGTAGGTATTAAATTTTAAATATTATTATTTTAATCTTCAATGGAAATATATATATATATATATATATATATATATATATATATTTTTTTTTGTCGATTGTGTTAGTTAGTTAGTTAACACTTATATAAAAAATAATTGCGTGAAAAAAAATACTAATCATTGTTATTTTATATAGGTATTTTTTTACTTAAAATAATCTTTCAATATTAAATCATCATAGAGAAATACATAATAAATACTTGATATTTTTATTCATATGTTTCAAAATATTTTCTATTAAAAATTTTTAATGATATTATTTTATACCACATTTCATAAGTAAATAAAATTGAAAGCCATTTTTTTTTTTATTTCACAGTAAAGTTATATAATTTAAACTACTTTCCTTTTGTTGTATGTATTAGAAATATCACCTTAAAAACTTAACCACCTGATAGAATGAGAAAATATATCAATTTTATGATATAAATATGAAAATAAATAAATAGTAAGTTTTACCGAATAATATTAAGTGAATATCTTCGGATGATATCTTATTAATCTATATTTAATGTAAAATATTGAAATAAATTAGTTAATTCGAATTAAAATTTATCAAATTAATACTTTCTAGTGGTGTTAAAATGGGATCTACAAATTTTATCTAATGTCGATATGATCGTTTGTATTATATGTATATTGTGCTTTAATTAGGACTGTAAATTTGATAACGACATGAATTTTTATATACATTTACATGGATCTTTATTTATTTTAATTTCATATATTATGAGCATGGAAGACATGAAATTGTTTCAAAGAATATTTAGATCAAAAGATATGACCAAAAGGTATGAAATTTTCCTTAAATATTAAACTTTAGACTTTTAGACAATCATATATCATAAATTTATTTTGTAAGAATATGTTCTAAGTTTTTTAATTGTCAATTAAGTAAAAGAATTATTGACATGTAGATGTAAGGTAAAATCAGTTTAGATAAGAAATTATGACCTATTTTAAAATATAGATCAAATTACACTCATATAAACTATTCAATTTGATAAATAGTTATTTTTCTTCTAATTTAAAATTTCAAACATACACACTCAACTTTGTATGTCTTGACCATTTCTAATATCCAACCTGTTTTTAGAGGTTTTTTCGAAATAATTTTTAGATTCTTATTTTTTTTGTCCTCCAATTATTAGGTTGACAACAATAACAAGTAAGAAAAAAAAAATAAAAAGCAAAATTGAAAGAATTTTTTTTATTAACACTTGCAGGTTCTATACATATAGTCTAATGTAATATTGTACGTCTATAGTCTTTATCCGTATCGGTCTTAATATATAAAACCTAAACTAAAGAAATAACAAAACGTAACTATTTAAAAACTATTCAAAGAAAAAACCTTTAAGACAATTACAATAAAATACACTAAAGGGTCTAACTAATCTTAATACAAACAGTCTTTTTTTTTTTTTTTCATTCTAATTGTCTTTAGCAAACGATCTAATGCATATGATTTTTAATTACCACAAATAAATTTTAAATGATAAATTAATCTGTAAATAATGTGTGATACATTCTTATTTTGTAATAGTAAGTTCGAAGTCTCACATGAGAGGGTTTTTCTTTAGAAGAAGTATATTAATTAGGCTGTTTGGGAATTTCGGGGGAATTTTAGTTGGTGAATCAATTGGTTGTAAAAGCATTTCGTAAAAACCTCTATTTAAAAGTTTATGAAATTGTTCTCATGACATTACATTCAAGTATTCATCCTGATAAAATATTTTTCAAATACATATTATAAATAATTAAAAGAATGAGTAAAATCTTGATAAATAATTTAGAAAAGAACGAGAACACTTTGATTCATGTGGCCATGAAAAGTTGTATTGAAATCTCATGATGGAATCAAATATTTTTACCAGAAATTGAACCTTTTTTGGTCGAGCTTCTTACGAGGTTATTTATGTGGCCATGAAAAGTTTTATTCAAATCTCATGATGGAATCAAATATTTTTACTAGAAATTGAACCTTTTCTGGTCGAGCTTCTTACGAAGTTAAAATTTTTGATCTCTTGACATTCAAAGACATTCAATTTCTGGTAAAAAGAAATGTGATATCCCTCTTAAAGCATAAGTGACAAGAAGCTGAATCATGCATGAAAGCTGAAAAAAGAATAATAGAAAAGCCTATAAATGAAAATTCCGTATAAAATTCAGCATAATTGACATGCGAAAATTATGTGTGATGGTTATACAAGATAGGGAATAAACTCTTCAAGCTGTCTGGTGCTAAATCAGCAGCACTTTTGCAGCTTCACCAAACACCAATGCTTATGAAAAATAATTGGTGTTCTATTGCAATTCTTTAATTATTTTTTGACACCATCTATCTATAAGAGTCCTTCTTTGAATGTGTGCGTCCATTCCCTGCCATCTTCTTCTTTCTTCTTGGTGCATCCACACTAGTTTCCACTAATGGACCAGACCAGGTCTGCATATTTGATTTAGGATATGACAAGTTTGTGGAGCTAAATGGAACATCAGGAGGATCAAAAATTGGATCAATGTGATGTGAAGAACCCAAAGGATAGCCTAGAGTTCCATCTTCATGAGGAGGAGGAAACTTCTCACTCTTGCTCTTAGCATTTGCATGTGTTACCAGTCTCCATCTCTGTAATAAGAGTTAACCCATTACTACAGCATTCAGACAAAAAAGTAAGCTCTGATATGAACCAACCACATTGTATGTATCAATGTCACTTTATGAAAAATGGAAAAGTGCTTTAGTTTTTAGTTAACTGGGAAGATAGATACAAATGCATATATATATATAAGCCACAATTATTACCTAACTTTTTTCATTCCTGAGTCAATTAGACCACATGTAAGTTTGTGATAGGATCATTGGTAAGGGATGAGAAGAGGATGGGAGACATTTCAAGTGTAATTTTAGACAAATGGATGCATGTGAAGATCAATGTTTTCAACAATCGCTTCATCCATAAGAAGAATATAAGAAGAATAAAGTATTCACCAAGACAAAAAGTATTTGCACAAATGAATGAGGTGCTTATCTGACATACATCAATATTTGCTTGCAACTCAGCTTTGGAATCTGGAATTGGCATTCCCCTTCCACCTCTATCACGCGGACGTGATTTCTTTACACCAGCATTAGTTTTGTTAGCAGCTCTCAATCTACAGTCATGAAACATCACAATTAAATTATTGAAATTTTTGGATCTTCAGTATTTTCTTTCAGAAAGATCTTTTGATTCCACCAGTATCATTGAGAGCTAGAGAAGAAGAGAAAGTACACCACATGAGGGATAGCTGAACAAATTTGTTCAAATTATATACATGCCTCACAACTTCCTTTGTCAAATATAGAAAAATAAGGGAATGGAATGGCAAAGCAACCTAACAAACTTGGTCCGATTTTTATGCAGACAAGAATTTAAAAGACAATTGAGAGTTTCATCTATAAGTTAGAAAAAGCTTGATCTTCAACATTTAAATATATTCATGAAATCTTTGTTATGACGACTAAAGCAATTTAAGTTATCCACCTTCTAGCTTCTTCATCCCGCAGTTTTGTATCCATCTCCTTGCTGGGAGGATATTTTGGAAGGCTAGAAGGTTCGCAGGCATAAGGTTTTGTAGTAAAGAACTGCAAAACAGAAGCAATAACATTAGACTTAGATTCTTATATTAAATTGTTGGAGTAATAAGGATTGCAAGCGTAATTCATCATATCTTATTCTTAAAACTATATACAACCACCTACATAAAGCTATCCCTGCCATTTTCCATGAGTTTCAAGCAACCTCGGTTATCTTTAAATATAGTGTAAAACCAATCCAAGGAAAAAAAACAAATTCAAACGAAGCTCAGTGTACTAGTTCATCCACTAACAGACGCAATTTAAGTGATTTTATCAATTAGATGTAGCAATCCTACACTTATATTTTAAGAAAATAGCATAAATAAGTGATTTCGCAGGATTAACTAGTAATAAAATTGTATCTTACTTCACTATGTAATGCAGCTGTGGCAGTTTGGCGTTCAGCTGGATCGATTGCAAGAAGGGTCTCAATTAGTGGCAGAGATGATGCTGGGAAATTCTTAAATGTCTCTTCTATGCACCTCTTGTATGATTGCCGTGGCTTAAAAATGGTAGCATGTGGCAGCTTTGATTTTTTCCAATATTCATCAGAAGGAGAACCACAGAGCTTAAATATCTTATGTAGCTGCTCCACCTATGAAGCACAGTGGATACACATCAACAAAATCAGAGCACAAACCTCACAGCATGAGCAACAAACTCTTGCACCATTTACTAGTAAAGTGAAAAGTCTTATGTTCTTGAAAGGTTCTACCAGAGAAATTATAGAATGAAATGAATCATTCAAAGATTACCTCGGTTCGACCAGGCATAATAGGCTTGCCAGCCAACAATTCAGCAAGAATGCAGCCAGCACTCCAGAGGTCCACTCCTACACCATAATCAGTGGCTCCAAGGAGAAGCTCTGGAGGTCGATACCATAAAGTAACCACCCTACTGGTCATAGGGTGCTTTTGATTAGGATCAAAGAAGGAAGCTAATCCAAAATCAGCAATCCTAAGAATTCCATCATTGTCAATAAGAAGATTTGACCCCTTTATATCACGGTGCAGCACATGACGGTTGTGACAGTGTTCCAGTCCAGAAAGTAGCTGATGCATATAACATTTAACCTAAAATACCCAGATATGATCAAGAAAAGAAGTTCCAAATCAGAAACAGAAGACTGATTTGATTCATAAATTTCAACCTAGTTCTAGATTTTACAATATGCAAGGTAAATATGTAAATACCTGAGACTCTGTGAACTTTACTGTTGGACTTGTGGCAAGTCCAGCCAAATCATGCTCCATGTATTCAAACACAAGGTACAAACTGCATGACATCCTTGAAGTCACTAAACCTTCCAGTTTGACAACGTTGGGATGATCAAGATGGCGCAGAATAAGGATCTCTCTGGCCATGAATTTGACACTCTCGGGCTCTAAATTGTCAAAGCGAACCTTCTTTAGGGCAACAATTTTCCCTGTCAAAGTATCCTTTGCTTTGTAAACATTGCTATATGTACCTTGTCCAACCTGATTGAAAAATAGTCCAAAATTTACAAGAATAGAATGGAAGTAGACATTGTAATAGAAGGGCTTTCAATTAACAACTTCCAAGATAACAGAAAAACACAAATCACAAAGAATTCTTATTGTTAGATGTTGCTTACATTTGAAAACAAATCAACATAAGCAGTAAAATCTTCAAATTTGAAATCAAAACAACCAAGTTCCGCATACCTAAACTGGAAAAGAAAGCAAAGCAGTCATCAACCTCCATACCTTATTCAGCTTTTCAAAAGTGTCGGCTCTTCTAGGGATCAACCCATTTATAGCTTCCCCAGCAACCTTGGAGAGCCAAGAGGGCCACCCTGCAGCTACTTGCTCACCATGCACATGGTTAGGTGGATTGCTTAATCTCGGATTCGGCTTCGAAGATCGCCTTCTCTCCCCTCTTGGAGGCTTGCTCTTCTCCTCCTCTCCACCCTCCTTCACATTCCCACCGTTCTGAACAGCACCCTCTTCTGCTCTTTCAACTTTCACTTCCTCTTTCCTCCTTGAAGCTCCTTTCCCAAACACACACCCCATGTCTCAAAACACTCATTTACTCAACCCCGTCTTTTCTTCTCCTTCTTTTTCCTCTTCCTCCACCTCACATTTCCTCACTTGCCACATCAACATTTTCCCTCATTTTTTTGCAATTCAAACGCCACAGCGAATGAGAATCAAGCCCTAATAGTAGTTTCCCCCCGCCAGGCTGAAAGGGGGGTTTTGAGTTTCAACCAAAGGAATGTGCAAATGTAAATTCAAAAGACCCTAACTTTTCCAGACAAAAGTGAGAATGCAATGATTTGGTGTCACCCCACCAGTTGCAATGCAGTCAAAGATAATGAGCTTATATCAGTCAGACATGCACAGCAGAAAAGAAAAAGCAGAAAAAAAAAAAAAACAGTAAAATATGACCAGCTTTTCCCCCACTAGTGAAGCTCCTTTGTTCTTGTTGTTCCTGCTATGTTCTCGGCAGTGGTTTTTTTCTTTCAACCCTTTTAAAGTGTATGTGGATATGGATACCGAGCTAGATCAAGATTGTAAACAGTAAAATTCTAGGAGTTTGGAGCATCCCAGATTCAAAGATTAATGGACACAAAACAATGTCTCGGAAACTAGAAATGGAGATAAAATAATAATGCTTTTCCACCCTTCACTCTCACACTCACACACACACAAATTGTAGTGTCTACATACAAGTTAGTTTCGAACTTTTGCAGCACTGGGTTTGTATCCACTAAGGAAACTTCCATGGAAAACAATAGAGAGAAAAATCAAATACACGTGCCTTGGACAAATTTAATTATTTATTATGCTTGATCAACGACCATGGTGAAGTTTTTTAATAATTTTAACAGGCAAAAAAATATGATTGGTTGAGTTGGTTAAATGGTAAGGTGGGCCCTAGATGTTCTAGCAACTAAACTAACTTTACCTGCTCATGGCTTCTTTCCTTGGCTATTGCACATTTATTTGCTTTAATACAGAGAAATACAACTTTAATTTTAGTTCATGTATAATGATAAGAACACCACAATAACAAAAATATTATAATATTACATGCATTACCTCAAAAATTGGTTGATTTCTTTAACATGCATCTTATTGTCAAAGGAGACAGTTGGCTTGAATAGTACATTCTCTGCTGGTTTGGTTCTTAGTCATTGGTGATAAATGCGTCCTTTATTACGCCCTTTGGTCCTGTTTGGACCTTTTGTTTTGGCTAACGTTGGAACTTGTCGGGTTCTCAAAATCATGTAAAAGACAATATATTCTTAGTATAATTGTTTTGGTAGACATATATTCTTTAAATACTGTGATCAGTAGTTAGTATAATTGTTTTGGTATATATATTTTTTAAATAATGTGATCAGTAGGCCTGATTAATTAATTAATAATAATGTGGAGAACTAGGAGTGTGATTGCTTTACATTATAGTAACCCACTCACTATGTTCTTGGGAAAGGACAGGTACAAGAAAACAAGGTTGTTAAGATAGGTGAGCATAAATTGACCTTGGGCATTTTAATTTGCCCCCTTCAATTATATATGTGTGTTACATATATGATGAGATAGATTAGGCAGCAACACTTTCCGAAAGTAAGAAACTTTGGTTGCTTGGGATTTCTGAGTTGTTGCATGGAATCAAAGGTGTACCTAGTACTGAGGAATCATGATTGGAACCTACAAACAATTATGTTTAGTTGTTGTTTGTCTGCTGTCACAGAATGAGCTTGGTATTCTAATATACTCCACGATACTAATTTGGTGAGTTCTTTTCCTCTCTTTCTGGTGCGTGGGAGTTAAGTTTTGAAGATAATTTTATATTTGAAGTATAATTTCCTGAGGGTTTTTTTCTATTACATTTTTTCTTGTGTGCATTATTAAGTCCCGAATAAAATGATATTAATGGAAATATCTTCATAAAAAAAAATTGTTTCTCTATACTGTTAGATTTGTTTTTAAATTTATTGACGATCACATCCATATTTATTCAACTGCCCAAAAAGTCTTTCAGGACACAACTTTATAGTTAATTTATGTAAGATTCTTAACGGGACTCATATGTCAATTGGAAAACATAGACCAAACCTTATTTTTTATATGAAAATTAATAAAATAAAAAAATCTTGTTTGGTGATAAAAAAAAGTATTTTTTTAATTGAATTTTACCATATTCAAAAGTAAAGAGTATCATTCCACTATCGTCGTTGTTGTTAAAAGGGTGTAAAATGAACTAAAAGATTTTTTTTTTTAAAAAACTTATTTTTCAAATTAACTAAATTTTTGTAAAGTTTAAAGTAATTGTCAAATATGTTAGTAAAATAGATTTAAATTATTTATTATTAGCATTACGACCATTATATTTATTATAATATATATGATGAGAATGATTTTATTATGTTATTTATCAATGTGAAGATTTGATATTTTTAGAATAATTATTTACTGAAAGTCATGTGATAGTTTAACATGTCCACTTTCTATATATATATATATATATATATATATATATTTATTTATATAAAATAAACTATTGACTCTGATACTTGCTGCGAAAATCAAGCAAAAGAATATTGAAGATATCTCATAACAACAAGACATGAGTCATATTCACTTAAGAAATTGTGTCATCTTTAATTTAAAATCTTAAAACGATGAACATGTAGATTATATATATATATTAATTTTCTTATTTTTACTTAATATGAAACTTAAACTAATATTTAAAATTTTAGTAAAAACAAATAATATGAATGACAAAGAATAAAACATGAATGAAATGAAAATTTGATTAGTTTGATAAAGAATTGAAATGGAAAAATAAAAAAGAACTTATATCAAGATAAATTTACTTTAATGTTTACTTTTTATTATCATAAAAAATTAATATTTTTAGTAAAACACATCAAAATCATTTTTTTTTCCTTTTTATTGCACTTGAGAGAAAAATTAATAAAAAAATAATTTTTCTTTTTAAATTATCCTATTCTTTTTATTGCTTGTACTTAGAATAAAATGAAGAAAATTTATAATTTTTTTTAATGAAATTAAGTGTACTTTCTTTTATTTATTTTTTATTTTAGTTATGAATTGTTGTGATCTAATACCAATCCATAGTGGTATGGTTATGCCCTGCATGTCGCAATCTTGGAACCAGGCCATAACCAAATCTATCGATGTCTCTGACAGTCATTTGCAGGTGTCAGAAGGCACTGGAATTGAACAGGATGTGCCCTTCTCTCTGTTCGCTCAAGAATTGGATCATACCAAATTTGTTTCATTTGCAGCTTTCTATGTTGATTTTATAGCATACCATGAAAGTGAGTTTGAGTTGGAATATTTTGGAATTTTTTCTGTACTATCTATACACTTGATGTTATAACTCTTCCCTAAACAAAAATTCATTTAGGTCAATGGCTTTGGTAGGTTTTATTTGGGTCATGATTTATCAATTTTTGAAGCATGATTTTGTGGTCAGAAATTTGATTCTTCAACATGCGTAAGAAGATAACTTTATTGAAAGAGACAAACCTAACTTTAATGATCTTTACATCTAGAAGGAATTGAATTTCAGCTATTAATTGGAAAATATTTGTGTAAATAAAAAACAAAAGACTGCAAATATATTATACTTTATTTAGATTATGATCTACCAACAAGATTAATTTGGATATCTATTTTGTATTTACAAAATGTTCTATTAGATAAGATAAAATTCATTTCTATAGTCTCTGTGTCTCTGAGAAAAAAATTATAAGATAATTTATTTCTAATTATGTATATGCAGAAAGCTTTTATTAAGAAAGACAAATTTTGTGAAGAATAAGAGGTAGAGACCCACACTTCACTCCATCACCCCCACATGACCAAAAGAGCAGATGCATGCTCCTCTACGCTTCTTCTTTGACATACAAAAAGTCATGCTTATCTCTGTAGCAATTTTGTTTTCTGATTTTCAATAATAACCAATTTGGATGAAAGTAAGTTTTATTTTATTCATTATGTGTAAATTTCATACTATCAACTATCCAAAAGTTACATTAGTTTTGATGGTTGAGTGCATTTAAATTGAATTTTATAAACAACCAACAGTAATGAATTTTGAACCGTAGTTATTATATAAAAATATGAAAGTTTAGAAAACACTCGAATAGTATTAAAAAAAATATTAATACCACTTTTGCAGTTGCACGCCATGTTTGTCTGAACAAATTTTAAGATTTCTTTCCCTTTTTGTCCTTTTCATTGTACCATTAAATCAATCGCCAGAATAAGCACAACACTGTTCGTTCTGTTTGCAATTTCAAATGCACAAAGGAAAAACAGAGTCTGTCCCCATCTTCAGTTCCCTTCCTGAAGATGTTGTCCTCAAAATTGCTTCGCTGCTTCAGGTACCCTTTTACATTTTGTATTCTGATCACGAATTTCGATTTTCCTTACATAGAAAAGCTTCGATTCTACTTGACCCTTTTGTATCGTTTTCAATTTGGTGCCAAAAAATCCAAAAAAGGTGAGGGATTTGTGTGCCTTAGGTTGTTGTTCGAGGTTCTGGAAGGAACTGTGCTTCTCGGATTGCATTTGGGAGTCTCTTGCCAGAAACAGATGGCCCTTACTATCTTCCTTCCATTTCCCTTCTTCTTCTTCTTCTTCTTCTTCTTCTACTCTCACTCATTCTCCCAATTTCAAGGTATTAACTGATTGTCCCCTTTTTGGAGGAACACCCTATTTGTTTTTCAACCTTATTTGATCAAAGTTTCGTACTTCTCTTTATTGGTTTCTGAATTGGGACTCTGGGTATCGAAGCCTTAAATTTGTTATTTATTTCTTCTGTGTTCAACTTTTGTTTAACTTTGTTGGAAAGAACTTGGTCCCCTGCGATTAAATTGAGCATATAGAACAAGCATCAGCAATGTAAAAATAAATAAATAAATAAAATTACAGCATCAACGGAATACAAATTGTCAGGAGCTGCATTTTTATTGATATTTGCTAACCTTAAAACTTATCTTAGCGTGGTGTAAAAGCCTTTTACATTATCACTATATAGAAAATTAAACTCCATTGAATTATGGTTTCATGGTGCTGCCGATTTGGTGGTTGAATGTATGGTAATTGTTTGTTTGGAAATTGGGTTACAGAAGTGGAGGAAATTGTACTTGGATAGGCACGTGGAATTGGGAGTGAGAGCAAGGTCTGTTGTGAAGTTTGTGGAAGCTTGTTCACGTTCTGAATCACTTGAGGTTGGGGACTATCTGAAAGCTGTTGACACCCTGATTGGTACGAGCTTTGGGTTTGAAGACGTGCAGAGGTTCTTGTTCGACCCTCAAATGAATGTGCTGATTAACTTGGTTGGGGTACACTATTGCCTCACAACCCTTGGAATTCGGGTATTCCCATTCTGTGACACCCTATTTTGATTTGTTTTGTGGGTCATGCTAACTAGTATCCTAGTTAAGGAATCAATAATGAGGGGTTTGTTTGGACAACCTTCCCCATAAAGGTTTCTAGGAGAGAAACATAAGAACAATTGAAATAAATTTCTCCATAAATTAAAATTAGTTTACATGTTAGCTAATTTGCATAAACTCTCATATTTTTAATTTTTTGCATAAGTTAATTTTAATCTGTAGAAAAACTCATTTCATTTTCTCTTTTTATTTTTTTTTCTTCTAAAAGTATTCATGAAGATGTTTGTTCAAATATATATCCGGTAGTTTGAAAATTACATTGGAACTCATAGGATAATGCACCCTAATTTTCCTTGTTTTTTATGGAGTTTAACTACCTACAATCCTGTTTGAGATCCAAAACATTTTAGGTTCCTTCCAAAACAAGATTGCCTCAGCATTGGTTAACTTGGTGTCACTTGGTAAAAATTTGGATGATTAGTTTTACTATGCATGTGTTTATCGAACTGCGTCTTTGGCATATTGGCAATGGTATATATGCTGCTTTTTTTTTATGCAAGGCTGCAACTAGAAAACAAGAATAAATATGGTTTGGCATTTGCCAAATGTGAATCTGAACAACTGTTTGATTGCATTAGCTGAGTTTATTCAAGTTTATCTAAGGTAAATATCTTTGCAGAATTTATCGTGCTTGTTGGTTTCACCAAATTTAGTTAAGAAAGTTACTTATTTGTTTCCTTAAAGCTTCAATTTTTTCATGCCTATTCATAATCTGTGGTCAATCAAATAAAATATCTTTCTATCAGTTTCATGTAGGGTAATGATTTTAAACAATGATTAGGAAAAAAAATAAAAAATCCCTGTGACACATGCTCAAAATGACCTGTTCGTGCCATTTAGCAGTACCTAATCTTTTGTCATTTTGTTGCTTTGTTCCCAAGTTTGCATCTTTAAAACCTTTAGAAATAAGCGGTGTCTTTTCATTCTTTACCTGTTACCTTTTTCCTTTAAATTCCATTCATATTCTTTATTCTTTGATCCTTCCTCAGAGAAATAAATAGGATAAAGATAAACCATGATCTGTAGTATATACTTTCCCACTTCCTTTTTCCTCTTCCCAAGAAGGCTTTTACCTGGAAGTTGTTATATATAAGATAGTGCAATGTATAGAATCTTTAATTGAATAGATGCCTGCCTCATAGTTATGTGAACTTCGTTCATGTGAAACCTTTTGAAGGACTAGACCATAGTGGTATGTAGTTAATATGTAAGTGTCGTCTTCAATGGCAGGGTGATAATCTTTTAGAAACCCTTCGGACTCGTGAGATTTCAGATCGGCGTGTCTGTGTCAAGTGGTGGAAAGTTGGTAGATGGTTCTATGGCTTCCGTATGAGGGATGAAACACATTCTCGGTGGGTTTCTTTGGCAGATTTGGCAGCAGAAGATGATGAGCATCTTTTGGGAGTGCTTCGCCGAGGTACTATTCATGAGGTTTTACGTGTTCAAATCTCTGTGGTTGGTCGTAAATCAACACATTGGTCCCACAGATTGGAATAGTTACAGGGAGACCAACAAAGGCAGTAATAGCTATCAGTAATTCAGTTTCATTGTGTATAGTTTGCTTTCAAATTCTCTTGTCATAATACATATATAGAATGTCATCGAATATAAGCAATAACAAGTTCACAATGCTTATTGGCATATTTGAACTCTGAATCTTGTTGTATATAACTAAGAATTCATAAACTTGATTGCAGTACATTTGTTGTTGTATACAGACTCTGCAAATTAGACCTTTCACGTGAATGATTCTCAAGTTCATTGTGACAACTGATCACAAAACCGGCCCTTTTTAATGCTAGGACTGTTAACACTTTCTCCTTGTTCTTAATTATTGGATTTTGGAAAGTGTCCTTTCAAAGTATTAGAAGATAAGCAGAATCGTTGTAGGGGAAATGCTCGTTTTGTGGTTGAGAAGTGTTAATCCTTAGTAATTTCAGCATTGGCTTCTACTTCCAGTGACTTTAATGCATCAATAACATGACATTCTAATTGTATTTTTTTGGGAGCATGTATAATGAAAAATTTGAAATCATTTATAGCACGAATGTCATGTAAAATATAACTGAGTCCAAGAGGGGGAAACACTGATTTACAAAATAATCAACACAACTGAAGCAAGACATCAAGTCCTCTACACACTCTTAACAATTGCTGAGCACACTAACTTTATAAACAATGCAACTATAAATGAAGACGTGAATAAATACGCAGAATGCATGATCCATGTTCTTTCCATCTACTTGGGAACTCGACTATGAAGGCCGTAAGCTGAAAGCCAAATGAGCAAGACTGTCACAATGCTACCAAACAAGGCCACTGCTAAGGAGCCAGCAACATGTCTACAGAACTTATCATAAACATTGCAAATTTTATTCCAGTTGACATGCTTGTTTCCCTTCAAACCCACATATGCTACACCCCCAGCTGCGCCTGTTGCTGAGGCTATTATCCCCAATATAAGCTGCAAAAAAGCGTTGTCATTCAATCATTTGTTATGCTTTGATATATAAATGAAAGCAAGTGAGTTGAAGAGAAGGGGAATTGCAAGGTGAAGAAAAAATGGTTTATTGGATTATTTACCGCATCCAATAAGATAAAGTAGAGGAGCAACTTTGCTCTGAGGGTTGGATTTTTAATGGCATAGAGTGATGCAAGAGTTGTAATGATACTGTAAAGGCCTGCAACGGACAAGGCAGCCACAAAGTATCTGCATGTGTGTATCACATTACGTGTCAAATGGCAGCTCCATAATAACAAGTAATATTAAGAAGATTTGTTTGACAAAAAGTATCCGTGAGAATAAGCCATTATATTATATATATAATAAATAATGCAAATGGAAGACTTTGGATTCATAAATACAATAAGACAATATAAGTGCGTCATGGACGACTTTGACTCATTCTAATTATAGCTTGGAACTCGTCTAAATTTAGATGCTACTTTAAGTAATAAACAAGTACAAAAAAATAAGTTTGAACAGCCAAAGCTTACGAAAGTTTGAAAATTCCATGCTTGTTCACAGAAAGATACATACCCCCCCTTGGAAGCACTTTGTCATATGGATATATATTAAATAGTAGATAAAATTTCAACGTTTTAATGTACTCTAAGAAGTAAATCAACAATTCCCCACGAAGCATTTCGCGTCGAATATTAATATATGTAACACTGAATAAAATCAACACGTTCGTCTGAAAAGATTTTGGCTAGCTTCTGACAATACTTTTTGGAAATACGATAAAAATACAGAAAGCAAAACCTTAAAATGGGAAAAAAGTACATAGATAGCGTTGCTTCTTCCTTTGAAACCCCATCTAATGGCTGAAACATGGGAACCTGAATATCTTTTTGTCATTTACATCTAATTAAGGTATAAGCATGCCTTATCCATGTCTACCAATTTCTGGCTAGAAGCATAAGCACAAACTTGGATACTCCTACATCCCTATTTAACTCTCAAAAAATTAAGGATTTTTTTATCATATATAAGGAAAGCTTGGTGAGTTCAATATTCATGATCAATTTTGTCACTGAACCTTCATGACAAAAAAATTGTCATTTGATGTCACATGTTGCAGATAACCACAGGAAAGAGGCATTAGCAAGACACTTACGGCACTTCTTTTGTTCTTGGATAAACCTCTATCCAAACGATGAATTAAGTTTCTTTTACGAACTAAAATTAATCTGTACATATATTAAAATTATGTTTTGAAAAAGTAAGTAAACATTAATTAATCTATACATCACCAGTTCTATTTTTATGCAAATAACATCATAGTATTGTTGAGAAACTCATTCAGACAGTTATAATAAATCAGTGAATCTACTAAAAACTTGAACTTACACAAAGGCTGGTGAGTATCTGAACTTGGCTGGCCGTGGCAAAGGAACATACTTAGTTTCATTACCAGTGACGATGACCACAACAGACACCAGAGATGCTGCAAACAACAAAAACCTTAGGATGACATCAAATTTGAAGTAATCTAAACCAGCAGCTGCCTGAGCTGGAGTTGATGAAGTTGGTCTGTATTCAGTGTCCACAGGCTTGTCTGTAGAAGCCATGTTGCTTTGCTAACTTGGTTTAGGACAGAAAATGGAGGGAGATAAGGATATAAGGATATAGTTCAACAATGATATTGTGCAGATATATATAGATGTATAGGGACTTGAGGGAAAGCCAATGAAACCAGAAAAGTTTAGAAACAAATGAGTTGGAGTTTCCTGCACGTTAGAGTTGGTTTGAACAGTTGCTTGTTAGTTGGTGTGGACGTGTGATTGTGATGAGCCTCACACAGCTCATGGTCTATGTTAGAATATTTTATATATGTGGGAAATCTCAGGGTTTTCATATATATGGAAACTCAATATAAGAATATATACTTCATTTCATTCAAACTAGTACTGATATTTTTGGTTGCCAGCTAAATAACTTGGTTATTGTAATCTTGGATTCTCGTTTTGTTTGTATTATTATATGTGCTTGTGTCCACACTGCATAGACAATATGAGTGTTACATCCATGACCACTTGGTTGGTAATTTCTGGTTGGAGGATAAGAACTAATTGTCTTGTGTGACATCATGCAGAACATGTTCAAATCAATCATTTTGATTTTACCCTAATCATGGTTTCAACGAGGTTCCAGAATCAAAGTTGCAGTTATAGAGATGATTTTGATTTCCCCCTAATTATTATGGGATTAGTAGATAATTAATATCCTAGTTGATTTTTAGCAAACACTTTCATACAAAGCCAACAGCACAATAATTTGGTGATAAGAATAGTGGAAAACACTATAAATGTTCAAAAAAAGAGAGACAAGAATGAGTAGACATCACCCCTGACGAACTTAATCTTAAATTATAGAAAAAGTTTAGTTCTTCATAAAAGATTTATATATTTGTAATGTGATTCTGTATACAGACATGAAATTAAAAAAAAAAAGCACTTACTTTTGAATAGAATTAAAAAGAATTATATACATCCGGTAGTTTGAAATACATAAGTAATTTTGACTTTATTTTGCCAGTCAAAAAGATGATAGATTTTTTTGTTAAAATTTGACTCATATATAAAATAAAGGGTTTGATTACATAGAATAAATCGACATGCTCGTTAGAGTGAAATTGAATTAGAATTTCTGAATAAGATTTTATATGAGTCCTAAAAAATATTTTATTTATTCTTTGATAAATAATATAGAAAATAGTGTAATTATTAGTTAAAATTTGAGATTATAATAAAATACTAAAAGTCAATTTAATTCATAGGTAGTTTTTCCACAAATATTTAATAAATATTATTTACTCGTTATATATCATCTTAAGATAATGATTTGACATAAAAATTGATTTTTTATTGAATGTTAGTTTGAAAAGATTTCCTATTCACATGAATTCTTAAATTGTTACAATCTTCAACTATTATCCTCTTTGTCAGCAAATGTGATTAACATATTTTTTTTAAGTGCATTTTTTCCCATTCAAAAGGAACACTTGTTTTTTTTTTTTATATATATATAGTATCTGGATTACTACGAAACTTAAGATGATAGGGTCCAGGGAGGAATTTATATAATAACTTTGATTTCCTAGATGCATGGAAAATATTACAATGGAAAATAACCAAGAACAGTAGAAAGATATATAAACTATTGAGTGCTTGTGTACAAGTTTTCTACACCTTCAACTTCACAGTGAAGATAAACATAGAAAAAGATTATACTCTGTATAAACATACTATATTCAATTAGCAATCACATAAACAAAGAAAAAGAAAATAGTGTAAACTGTGCGTGGCTGCTCCACATTCTAGAAGCTTTTCCTTTTCTTTTTTTCCTTGAATTTTTGGTGGGTCATGTAGAAGAAGGCAATTGTGGAATACTGTATTCTTTTTCTTATTCTTTGATTATTTTTATATATTATCTCTAAGTGAATAATTTGTTAAATCAATCACACATAACTGATATAGCTTTATGACAAACATCGAAAACCTAACTAAAGCTTGTCATTTTTTATCATTTTCTATAAATATCTTAAAAAAAAAAAGACAAAAGAAAAAGTGAAAAAGAATACAAGAATCTCCTTTTCCTTCTTTCAAATTTTCTTTTCTTTTCGTTCTTTCATAGATTTATAATAAATGCATTCAACCATAATGTCTGCCATCTCTGAGTTAAGACTCAGCCAATTTTTCAATTTGAAATTCGACCATGAAGAAGGAACCAAAATGTTTTCTGTGATTGACCATTTTCAAAATTATGGGTAATTTAAATGAAGAACATTAATTATGAATGCGCATGCAAACGTCACAACGGGATAAGTTCTACAATCTTCCATAAATGTTTTCATCACGTATGAACACAGCTTACGCAATTGAATTAACAACTGGTTTTGGTCATGTTCACCCTCAATCACCAAGTTTCTATTTTAAATATTATTATTCAATTAATTTACCCAATGTTTTCAAATAAGCAACAAAGTTGACCTATATATTGTATTCAATATACTAACATGATTTTCGGAGTTTCTTTTGCTACGATAGTGATGAATTGTGAAGTGTTTCACCTTAGAAGTGGAAAATCATGTTAAGTCTTCATCAATGGAGATATATTGAAGTTTCGTGAAGATTGAAAGTTTGACATACTGATGATACTTAAAACATAAATAGGTGGAGACTATCTGAATAGATCTCATGGTAGATAATGTTTGCTAATAATATATACACTTTTCTATCTCGAGGACGAAAATTTCGTAAAAGTCTACGAAATTTAAATTGAATAATATTTTGACTATTACTATTAATTTTAATAATATTATATGAAAGTTCATTTACTTTATAAATTGGCTTTCATCAATAATTTTTTAACACTACTACATAATCAAGAGAATGACTTATTTATTAAATTAATAATGCATTGAAATTTATGGTAAGAGTGCATTTGAAAAAAAATCATAAATTTTTCACTTCTAACTATGATGCCTGAGTTGGTGTTCTAAAGAAGAAGAAAAATAAACACCCCAATTTAAGCCTGATTAATATTTTAACTATTGATTAATCTTTCTAATATTAATTTTAACTATTTTCATGATTGATTCTACAATTAAAATTTTAATTTTAAGTTTCTTATTAAAAAATATATTTTTAGATCTTATAATAAGTAAAAAAAATATGAGAGATTTTTTTCTAACACTTTTAATTTTTATATAAAAACACTATTAAATGTAATTTTCTCTAATTGTTCATAAAAATATGATTTATTTTTATGACTATTTTTTATCAAATGACTTTTTATAAAGGAGCTTTTGAAGAGAAACTGTTAGGTATTTAAGTAAGTCTAAGTTTCATATTGAGAATGAGTGAGAAAGTTGAGTAATATATAAGAAAGAAGATCCACAAACCTAATGTTTTAGAGTTTTGAGTTGAAGGCAGTATCATTCCTTTGGGTAGTATTAACTCGATTCTTCATTCTTGTTTGTGTATAGGATGTTTCGGTCATGTTCTCAACAAAAACATAAGAGAAGATTTTAATTTTAATATTAATAATTTAATGATAAAAATTTTCACAATAATAAATAAAAAATGTTTCCCATTTAGATTTTTATGATACTGTATTTTGGAATAACTTATAGATAATAAAGGAATAGACGTTTTAGTTGAAAATTGATCTATAAGAGAAATAAAACTTCTTTTTCTTAACGATAATATTTATAGATATGTTTTCATCTGCTTGTTATTATCTAAAATTGAACAATGTTTGATAAAAAATGGTTGGTTTGCTGAAAACATATTCACAAAATATATGGTTTAAATTGTAAATTGTTCAAATATGAGAGAACAAAAGTTTATTGTGAGAGTTTCATATATTAGAGATATAAATAATATATAGTTTGAATTGTAAATTGTTCAAATATGAGAGAACAAAAGTTTATTATGAGAATTTCATATATTAGAGATATAAATAACATGAATTATTAAAATGAATTGTAAATAATACCGAATACAATTAAACAAATGATAAAAATGAAATTGGCATTATATATGAATACGTCAGATGATGTCATTATTTTAAGTTAACTGAAGAAGTTAATTGCAATAACAAAAAGTAAAAGAAAAAAAAAAGTTATAGCAGGAAGAAAATAAAAACACCTATATTTTATGAAAGGAAAAAAAATTAAGAGCAAAGATTTTACTAACAGTTAGGCATTAAGTGCCTTGTGAATGAACCATCATCTTCGTCTCTATGACTATTTTGATTGCTAATTAAAAATATTTAACTAACATGTAATTGTCAATTAAGCCCTCCAAAACATTTAATTGTCTCTTCAAATATAAATGGAAAATAATAAGAACATTAACAATAAGAAGATTAATACAAAAATATACGTAGAAAACATTTTTGACAAAGAAACTCTTCTTTTATTTGAAATTGTTGATCTTATAAATGCAATAGAAAAGTAATCGACATGAAGAAAGGTAGGAATAGGACGTTTTTTATTTTCTTAAAACAAGAAAACCAAAGGCACATGCGAGAGACAATGAATAACATAAAGCATTTAAATGAAGTGGTTGACAAGTTTGTCCCAAAACTTAGGTGATACAATTATGTCACCTACTCACCATGATTTCTTTCATTTAATTTTTTCTTCTCACTTAATTATACAAGTCTTAATTTGAATTTGAATTTCAAAGATTAAAAGAATCATTATATTTGAAAGTTTATCTGAACCATACATTATTCTTTCTTATATTTCACCCTTCTAAAGATGTTTATTTTAATTAGTGAATAAGATGCATATAACTTTCAAAATTAGTTGAACTCAATTTTGTAAATGTATATATTTTGTTGGTAATTAATGAATAAACTTATAACTTGTATTATTTTGAGCGTAAAATTCTTTTTTTTTATGAGTGTTTGTAAATCATATATTATATTAGACTAGAGATAGTTAACTTGGTTGATTATTATTCCAAGGCGCTTAAAATGTTGGTGAATTTTTTTTAAGCTAAGTAATCTTGTGAAAGTTAACTCTAATAAATCACATAGTTTCGAAAATAGTCGAATATTTCAAAATATAATTAATTATTCAAGTGAAACTCTATTTTACAAAATTAACATACATGTTACTTTTTGAAAAATTAAAAGATTTTTTTTCTACAATAAATTTTTACACTCTAAGATTTGCTTCAAGAATTAAAACTTTATAAAAATATTTTTTATTTAACAAAAGTTAGAAGATAGAAAATATATAATTAGAAAGATTTATAAAATTATTGTCTTAAGATTTTTGATTGAAAATGATGTTAATTCATTGTGAGTCTGACTCATATATTATTGTTGTGAGATCTTTTTGATATTTTTTTTCTGAATGTTCTAACAAATAATATTAGAGAGTTTTTTTTTTTTCATAGGTTGTATCTTTGCAAAATTTTTATTTTTTTTCATATTTTTTTAACATTATATTGATATTGAGTGTTGGTGATTTTCTAGATTTTTTTTATTGTTAAGTTTAAAAAAGTGTTCATATTTAAAAGTTTGCATATTACATATAAAATGTGTATGTAAATTTAAATTTTTAAAATTAATGAAACAATCCAACTACAATGATTTTGCACGGAAACTAAGTATAGATTCAAGTAGGACTAAACATATATAAAAAAATTGTGTCTTATTTTTTTTTCTTGATTACCATATCGTTTTTATTCAATAATGTTAATATTATTCAAATATTGTTATTTGTTTCAAAGAACAGTCAAATTAAAAAAAGTTAATATATTAATTCTCCTCTCTTAAATAGGATACAACTACTAATAAAATATTTAGTTATTGAATGTGTCTCTGATTTGAATATTTTTTATACAAAAAATATAGGTACTATCATATCAATTACGTATTTAGTGAGAAAATTATTGGTTTAATTACTAAATTACTCTTCTTTTTTTTTACATCAGTAACTTACTCGTTGAACAAGGCGCATAAAATAATATAAAATATAAATATGTAATATACATTAAAATTCTAAATTTTCATATTTAAAATGTATTTAATTCATCATTCTTAATATTTTTCTAAACTACGTAACATATATCTTTTGCGACTTTTATTTTAGATGAATTAATGTATTATCAAACAATATGAATAGAAAATCTCATAAAAACAAATCGTCTTCTGTATTGTGCCTTTCAGAATATTTATTGGTCGGTATTGGCCGAATATTTTCAGTTAACGTCGAATGAATGTGAGGGTTTCATTTTGGATTTACGATGTTAATTCCATTATCTACAAGGCTAACCTAAAGACACTTTTTATTATTAAAATGACTTAGAATTTCATTATTAAAACACTAATTTTTCATAAGAACATACTTTGTAATATATTATATTTTATTGAACTTGGAAACACGGTTACGGAATTTAAGTGGAAGCATAACTAACGAAGTGAAGTGAAGATGTGAGACCCTCTATAAGGGACCTATTCATTGTCATCCTAAAAAATATATACAGTTACATGATTCATAAATAAGTTTAGTTAGAATTTTAGAAAATTATTCTGTTAACAAAGTTACTAAAAACAAAGTCGAAAAAAAAATCCAATGTTTAATATTTTTCGCCTTGCATAAAATATTATTTCATTATTTAAGATCTTCTCCTAAAAATTCTAAGGATAAGTAGAAGGGCACTTAAATCCTCTAATTTTAGGTCACTTCAATTCTGAACTAGAAAAAAAATAATGTGTAAGGTTAATTATATAAGTTCCACAAAATTAAATTAAATTAAATACTTATCTTAACTAAAATAGTTTTAAAAAATTATTTATATATAAAGTAGTTAAACTTTATATTGCATTACAAGATTTATAAATTAAAATAAATAAAGATATATGAAAAGTGTTTGTGGACAGTTTTGTTTGTGGACAGCTACAAGCTGTATTCTTTCTTTTCACATCAGTTTCGTCTTAAATGCCTTTCTTCGTTAGGTACAAATCTTCTCTTCTTTGTATTCTATATCATATATAATTTATTTATTTTTGTATATTTTCAGTATAAAATTTAAAATAATAAAAATTACTTAAGACATACTTTTTAAATAATTATCATGCCATTCAACAATTTTAATATAAATTGTATCAACGTCATAAGTAATATATAGTAATTCAATATTCATTAAATATAGTTAAGTACCGAATGATTAGAGTGGTAAGAATCACTGACACGCTTATATGAATTGAAAAGATGCACATAATTCATAGCTAAGCCTTTTTAAGTAGTCCTTCAAATTTCACTGCATAGGTTATAAAATAAAAATCATAGTAACTTTCTAATAATTAAAATAATAAACTGAATAAGGTCATGTATACACACTCAGATTGTTAGATTAATTACAAGTTATATAACTTTTATTTATTATATAAAACAATATATTCTTCAATTTCTTTACTTAAAAAATTATGTGTTATTAGATTATAAACTTCAATTTTTTAACTTAAAATTTTATCTATATAATTAAATCATCAATGAAATAAAGATATATATACGTTAAATTGTGTTCACCTTATCATTCTCATCAATATAAACATTAACATGTATATAATACTTAGATTATATAAACTAATAACACGTTATTATTACCATAATTAAGCATAAATTAAGTGAGCTATTCTTCCTTATGATTTTATTTTCTAAAGTTACGGAATAATTTTTTATTTAAGTGGTCTCATACTGCTTAAGCGAAGTAATTGTAAAAAGTATAATTGATTTTGCTTCTTGTTTATTTAATTTAATCTTTTTTATTTGAGTGATTATTGCTTTGGATTATTGCTTAAACGATGTACTTCTTGAGTTTCTTTTAATAAGTTCAAAAAACAAAAAACATACCATTTACAAACGCTTAGAATATAAATGTAACTGTATAGTCTCGCATGTTCTAGAACCTATGCACTATCGTTATAGTTTTTACTTAAGTTACTTAACTATTGCTTGAGGATCATCCCTCTTACAGAGTTATTTTGATTTCTCTCATCCAAAATATAATTTTTTTACTTAAAGTTGTATTATTTAATAGTTATAGGTCATGTTGCCTCAAGTGTAACCACTTAAGTAATATTGTATCTAATAATATCGTTTTAAAAAATAATTTTAACAACAAATTTAGCAAGCAAATTACATTTGGAATTCTTTCAAAATATCAATATTATTTCTCATAATCTCCAAATTATTCACTACCATCATATGCACTTTACAATTTCAAAAAAACTGTATGTAATACCAACTCAATTACCACATTTTCCATATATCTAAACAATCAAGTTATTATTTAAATGTTATAACATTAACTTCCCATACTTAAAAGGTAGCATAACTACTTGACAGAAACCTTTTGTACTTCCAAAAATGCAACAAAACTCCAAATAATTCACCAAATATCAAACCCATGATCATAACTTTGATCACCTAATTAGATTATCATCAACTTACCACCTCCTCAATTATAAAATGAAAGTACAACATTATCTAAACTTTGAAAGTTCAAAATATAAATTTAAAGGAATAGAATTAATGAAACAGACGATAAACATCTATATTCTATTTATAATTAAACTATATTCTTTGTTCACTTGAACATTTATCTTTAAATAAAATTAAGAATCATAATGTTTTACTTTTTTTATTGATTGAAATATAATAAAAATCATGAATTTTCATGTCTTACACATATTATTAAACAATCTTTTTATATTTTTTTAATAAAAAAAGACAATTAATAATAAAGAACGTGTAAAATCAAAACTCTATTATCTTAGTGTAGTCCTAAAATTACTTGTCCACTCAAAATTAATGAGCCTACAAATATCCAAACTGTGAACAGCCTAACTGTGAAAATAAAATACATTACTTTTAATACCTGAAATTGACTAAGTTTCATTTCCACACTTCCTCACAGTTTATTTACTTGGAAAATTAGAGTGTCCCTTGATGTGAGGTAGGCGTACACACATATCAGTATTTAATGGTATATGGTGCTGCTTTTGTGAACACCCCATTCCACATTTGCTCTTCCAACTCAGAGAGAATAATAATAATAGTTTGTGTTGTTATTAGGAATTAGATATGGAGGGTGAGCATAAGAGAAGCACTTATGGGGTGGATGGTGTAGAGAGCAAAGAAAGAGCAGTTGCTGTGAGTTCTTGTGATTTGGTTATGAGGTTTTTGGCCTTAATTCTCACTCTTGTGGCTGCCATAGTTATTGCAGCAGACAAACAGACTAAGGTTGTTCCCATTCAGCTTTCAGATTCCTTACCACCTTTGTATCTTCCTCTTACTGCTAAGTGGCATCAAATGTCTGCCATTCTGTAAGCTCTCTAATTCTCTTCATCATTTCATGCATACTCTTCATATTTTTCATCATCCTACTAAATTCTATCAAACACTATATAATGCTTTAATTGGTGATGCCATCCATATATCACTAATCAAATTACTTCTGCTGTTGAGAATACTCTTGCTAGCTACTTCTTCCCACAAACACTTTTTAGTTATCTGAATTCTTGATAATATGAAGTCATTTTGTATCAGTGTTATACCAGACAATAAATCACTAGTGTGTGGTAACCGAAAAATATAAAAAGAAAAATAATTTTTCATTTGTTTCGGTTAGTAAATCTTTTATACTTGTTATGTTAATTTTTAATAATGTAGCAGCTATTTGATACATTTCACCAGTTCATAACGTGTGTTAGTATATTTGTTAGTTAATTGGTAAGTTATCAGTCTTTGTAAAGGTAGTAATGAGCAGTGGATAAATAAGTTTTCCTTCAGAAGTATTTGTTTGTTATTTCTTTTATTTCAATAATTTTATAGTAGAGCTAATGTCCTCAATTGTTCCGTGATAAAGATTAAATGAATCTAGTAATTTTATGATATTAAATAAAAAGAGTTATATTCTAACTGATATCTATAATTTTCGACCAAAATATATATATATATATATATATATATATATATATATATATATATATATAAAATATCTTTGATTTTTTTTGAAATAAAATGATCAAACCATTTCACACTTTGAATCACCAAGATGGTGATGTGTAACTCAAGGTGTGAATCTCCAAAGTTCTGGGTTTTGATATGCAATAAAAACTACCACTTTTACATTTATCATAGTTACTTTCGGAAAAAAAAAAAAAATAGTTGTAAACTTTAGAAAGCAAATAATTTTGAAGTCGTTCATGTTTCACTTTCAACTTCTTTATTTTACAATTGAAATAGAACTACAGTTTTGCCATCTTCACTATCATTAGCAATATGGTAGCTCCAAATGTTAATGCTCTCCCTGGTACAAAGAGGACTTTAAGCAAAGGAACAAAGTTAGTTGGAAATGCAAGATTGGTAAATAAAAATTCTGTTCTTAAACGTCTTCTTAATAAATAAAACACTATCTGTAAAGTACAATAGAAATCTATTAAACTCATTAAATAATTATTATACTTTTTAAGACTTGACTAATATTTGCTTTAATTTAATATATGATATACATGACAGATTTCCCATCGCCATTTTAATGCTGCCATTTATGGTTGCAGTACTAACAGTGACCCATATCATTGACTTTGTTGTCGACCTTTAACAACAGATTCAAGTTGGTATCATATTAATTAAGAAGATTATATTTTGACAAATGAATCACAGTGGGACTCTCATTAATTCAATGTCACCAATTCTAGGTGGAGCAAGCATTCAATTAAGTTCAACAAAAATATGCTAAACAGGTTTTTGATAAACTAAATGGAACTTCACTTAAAGGATAAAATTATAAAATAATTACTAAATTATATCCCTAAAACAATTCACAAAATTATCAATATATAACAAGGACTATATAACAACAATTTTTTCATGCCCTAGGTATTTTCTGGTGACCAATGCAATAGCATGCACGTATGCAGCGTTGTCTCTTGTTCTTGCCCTAGTAAACAGAGGTAAAAGCAAAGGCTTGTGGACAGTGATGACCGTTCTGGACAAATTCACGGTGGCTTTGCTCTTTTCCGGCAACGGCGCGGCGGCGGCAGTGGGTGTTCTTGGCTACAAAGGAAACTCTCATGTGAATTGGAACAAAGTGTGCAATGTCTTTGACAAATTTTGCGGTCAAATGGCTGCTTCAATTGGTGTGTCGTTGCTTGGTTCATTGGCATTCCTCTTGCTCGTGGTTATTCCTGTGGTGTGACTTCATCGAAGAACTCGGTCAATTAACAATTAAACTAAGTGTTATTTATTATCCTAATTAATGTTTATCAGGATATATTAAGTTATTAGTGTAATATGTGTGGGAATAATATCAATTCCTGAGTCCTTGGTCTGTTATGTACAAGACACTTCTTTGTCGAACAAAATGTTGTAGTTGCTCCAAATTGATTGTTTTAATTACTATTCTAGCTTTTTATAGATTTAATTTGGACTTCACAGACCCAAAGTGGATCATAGGAAGTCACACTCTAAGCCCAATTGCATTCAGGACCATATCCTGACAGAGAAAAAAATAATATAATTGTAATAAGTGATATAAATATAGAATAAGAGAATTAAGGAGTGTTAATGAGGTATTTACATTGTAGTTAGTATCCATACTGTATAATTGAGAAATTTCAAAGGGACACATTAATCTTTTTTTCAGGAAAAAAAAAACAAACAAATTCATCCCAATTTTAAGGGAATGATTGAAATTAATTATTTGAAGAGAGAGAGAAAAAAACCAAATGAGTAGTAAATGATGAGTGTTTGTGAAGTTCATAATAATATGGAACAAGTAACGAAGGGTAATGAAATATAACAAACGACCATTGCTTTCGTACCCATCTTCTTTGTTTTCTTGACTTCCCATTCCAAAACAAACTTCTCTTTTCACTTTTATTGTTCATCACTTTGTGGGGTCCAACCTCTGCACACCAATAAGTCTGTTATTTTAGCCTCTCTCTGCTCCTTTTTCCCACTCATACGGTTACTCTGCATGATCATTCTCACGGGAATCTACTCAATTACCACTACCTATTTTCTTACCAAATGTTACCATTTCTGTTACTAACTACACTCTAGCCCTACACATTCTAACATTTTTACAATCATAGGATCGCACCCTCAATTAGTTTACTTCAATTTACAAAAATTCCTTCTCAAGTAGCCATAGAAAAAGACAATAAACAATACTATACAAGTTAGATAAGGGTCAAAATATACAAAATCAAAGTGCATATATGATAAGCTTCTTTTTTTGCTGCAAGCATGTACTAGCAAATCAATTCAAATCAAACCAATCATTAACCCAAACCACCCCATTTTTTTCTTTTCGTCAATTTCATTATAGGAATACAAAACAAAACAAAACAAAATTTCTTGGTATATAAACATTATAGGGATGAGTAAAGTAGGAAGTATATTATTGATGAAGATGCAAGGTCATACTACTGCAAAGGAAACTGAAACTCACTCTACCATGCCACCACTCTCTCAAATCCCACCTTCTTCTATTCTTCACCCTTCAACCATTGCTGAAAACACTGCTAACACAACCTCCAGAAAGCGTGTTAGGAGAATGGATCACACCAATTGCGAGAGCCTTAACATGGAACGTGAAAGAAGGTCCAAGATGACTCAAATGTTCACTCAGCTTCAAACCTCGGTCCCTGGTCTCTTACCTCAGGTTCATCAATCATCATCCATGTCTTTCATGTCAATAATTAATGCTGCAATTTAAATTTTCATGGTTTTTGAGAGTTTTGGTTACATGGGTTTTGTACATTTGTCCACATTTGATATTTTTAATTCCACCCCTTTATTTTAATGGTTCTAAGTTTTGTGAATGACCCTTTTCTTTGTTATGGGGGAATCATAGGCTACGAGAGAAGTGATAATAAACGAGACAATTGGGTACATAAAAGAGCTTGAGAAGAAGAAGCAGAGATTGGAGGAGTTGAAGGAGACTATGAAAGGAGTAGAAGGGTCCACGGTTGAATGTGGTAACAACAATAGGAATTGTTCAATCGTGGTTACTGTTTCTGCTAATGTTGCATTCTTTGGCATTCAATGGGTGCCTCGACCAGGTTTGGTGACACAAATTTTAAAGGTGTTTTGCGATCACCAAGCAGAGATTTTGGCTGCAAATGTGTCTGTTAATAATGGGAAATTGATATTGGCAATCACAGCTTTGGTGCAAAATAATGGAAAGTGTGTGGTTGAAAATATTAAAAGAGAAATTATGGGTTTGTAGGAGCAAAACTATTACATGGTGTTTAATTTTGGTACCATGTCACAGAAGGAGCCAACCTGATAGAGATCATGATTAGTGTGATTGTGATGAATATCACCAGCAAAATAATTACTATGGTTCACTGTTTTCAAGTGGTTTTTTATTTTTTATTTTCTTATTCTTGGTGAAGAAATTAGAGACCCATTTAAGTTACTTTTGTCCTAAGAAGGAAGGCATCATGGTGTTAGATAAAGAAGAAAGGTGATTCATTGTCTCAAAGCATTGCAAATCATGGGATGGTCCACAGACATATAATATGCTTTGCTCTGTGTTATCTTTCTTCCTTCTAATGTGGAGCATTAGAAATTTGTAGCACAAACTGTTGAAGATTTGTTTTGGGAAGTGAAACAGAAGCATGATTCAATACTACGGCAAGTTTTGCTATTTCAGGACAATTAGTAGGTGTTATGAGGTTTTTACATGGGGAATGACAAAATTGATGCTAAACCATTAAAAAAGTTGAAATATGAATGATTTTATTATCATTTGAAAATAGTTTGTGTACAACTAAACATTGATAACAAAAATTGTCTCTGTTAGAAAAAAAATTAGATGTGTAAATAAAAACTAAAATCGGATAAAATACAATAGTTATATAAATATATTTTCGTTTCAAAATTATAGCAATTTTAGTTCTTAAAATTGCTAAATTAACTTAAGATTTAAGTTTTCAGTGAAATATTGGTATTACAGCTAATTATTCAATATACAAACAACATTGATTCTAGATTATTATTAAAAATAGAATTATCTTACATTATGCATTATTCTAAATAGATAAAACTTTAAGCATGTAGTGAAAGAAAACAAAGTATATGTAATAGAGGAATACATATTTAATAATTTATTATTTCTGATAAATGTGAATAGAAAATTTCAAAATAACTATCATAACTAACAAAAAAAGGAATAGCATTTATACTGATATTTACAGTGCTTCTTTATCCAAAGGCTACAGCGTAATTTCGTTTATTTTTTTATTTTATTTTGTAATACTCTCTTAAAGTATCTATGACACGAAAAAATTTACAACAGAATTTAAACAAACATTCATGTGTCACATAAATTATTACAGTTTTCTGAAGTATTAACTACTTTTCCACATAACTCCTATTTTTTGTAATTAGCAAGACTTTTTAAAAGGTCAAGTATACAAACAAAATAATTAAGTAAAGAAGGACAGGGTTTACACTTTTTTTTAAAATTCCATTAAATATGACAAATAATATAATAATACTATATTTATGGAGTTAATAACGATGGTGAGTTTTTTTTACGTAGTTTTTCTATATGTTTTTTTTATCTATTTTACTGTTTCCAGGTTCATCTTCATTAATAATAATAATAATAATA
>Ga0209700_101005_pt1 | contig 57116 bp, 23 predicted proteins | sample SiratroredBW_FD_187528 | JGI IMG/M metagenome (GOLD analysis project Ga0209700, IMG submission 187528) | Root nodule microbial communities of legume samples collected from California, USA - Siratro red BW (SPAdes) (version 2) | ecosystem: Host-associated > Plants > Roots > Nodule | place: USA...
TTATGTTCTGTCTTAAATTTTTGCTGGTGGGAGGACGTAACCTTATCTGATGCATTGAATTTGGGAGTTGAGTTGAATTCAAGCTTTCTATATATGTGTATGTAAGTGTGAGAGAGAAAGAGACACATATATATATATATGTAAGTGTGAGAGAGAAAGAGATAGAGATATAGATCATGGCTTCATTCGGTGAACTGATCCAGAAAAGATAAGTCTTGGTCCGAGAAAGATTCCATTTGTTCTTTAAATATCAATTTTTATGTTCTGTCTTAAATTTTTGCTGGTGGGAGGACGTAACCTTATCTGATGCATTGAATTTGGGAGTTGAGTTGAATTCAAGCTTTCTATATATGTGTATGTAAGTGTGAGAGAGAAAGAGACACACATATAGATCATGGCTTCATTCGGTGCATCAGATGGAAGAGAACTACTGGTTCACATGAAGGGTGGGAAGGAGGAGAGCAGTTATGCAAACAACTCCTTGCTGCAAGTACTATCTTTTCTCTTCATATTAATTTGTTTCCTTTTCTTCTATATTCATCTAACTTTCATTTTTAACTTAATTATTGCAGAAAAACCTAATGCTTAAAGCCAAACACATACTTGAAGAAACTATCATGCGACTCGATTGTCATTTTTCTCCAAACTGCATGAAAGTGGCAGATTTAGGTTGCTCTGTAGGACCAAATACACTTCTTTTAATATCAAATGTTATTAACATTGTTGATACAGCATGCACTAGCTTAAACCGTGAACTGCCCACATTCCAATTTTATCTCAATGATATATTCGAAAACGATTTCAATACCACCTTCAAGTCACTTCCAGATTTTTATACAAAACTGCTACAAGATAAAGGATACAAGTCTGATTCATGCTTTATTAATGCCACCCCTGGATCCTTCTACGGAAGGCTCTTTCCCAGTAATTCCATAAACCTTTTTCATTCCTCCAGTAGTCTACACTGGCTTTCTCAGGTTAGATAACTTCACTCTTTTCTTCTCATCTAATTATACTATCATTGTGTTAGGTTTTTTTTGTTTCTATTTCTAACTCTTACTTAAATCTAGTCCGATGGTTTTCTCTTTTTTCTTTTGCGATTAAAGTAAAAGTTTAACTTTTATAATTACTGTAAAAAAGGTACTTGATTTTATTCATCTCATATTTTGGTTGTAGGATCCTTTATTGGGGTCTAGGGAGGCAGCTTCACTTAACAAGGGTCATTGTCATATAGTTAGCACAAGCCCTCCTGAGGTATACAAAGCTTACCTTAAACAGTTTCAACAAGACTTTAAATTATTTCTGAAATCACGTTCGGAGGAGCTTGTGTCTGGAGGAGCAATGGCCTTGTTGTTTCTTGGCAATCAAGAAAATCCTAGAAAAACAGGTTGGGAACTAATTAGTCTAATACTCAATGAGATGTTCTTGGAGGTAAACAACATTTTTTTTTATTAATTACTAATTAGGGTGTCTCTTGAAACTAATTAATATGTGTTACACTTTATAATTAATTAGTTACATATAAAACTGCAGGGTTGGATTGAAGAAGCGAAATTGGACTCCTTCAACATACCAGTGTATGAACCTACTGTTGAAGAACTTAGACATGTGATTCAGGAAGAAGGGTCATTCTTCATTCAACGATTAGAGATTTTAATCTTACCTTGGGATGAAGGCATAAATAAAGGGAGTGACGATTCTTCTCTTGATGGAAATATGAAAGCAGAATTAATGGCCAAGCATGTGAGAGCGATAATGGAGCCTCTAATGTCTACAAAGTTTGGTGCAGAAGTTATAACGGAAGTGTTCATGAGGTATCAGAAGAAAGTTGTGCAACTAATGAAGGTGGAGAAGGAGAAATTGGAGTTTGCTACTTTTATGATATCTATGACAAAAAATGCTTGAAGAGGTTGGAGTTTACTACTTTTATGATATCTATGACAAAAAATAATGCTTGAAGAGGTGTTTCAATGGAAGATTTTCTCATCTAATAATAGTTTTTGTTGCTGAAAACCGATTCTTTGTACACCCAACATGGTTATGGCTTTGTGATTCTTGTCGGCAACAAGCGATAAATAAGAAATAAAAAAGGAAAAAAATCATGAAATGAAAATTTTCTGATTTCTGAAACATTATGTTTCTGATACATGTATTAATTTACACGAATCCAACACGATCCTTCCACCTAACTGACATGGTCAAACTGCCTAACATAATTACAAAAAATAAACATCCTCCAATAGGTATGGGTCTGAAAAATGTATATTTAGTTCTTGCGTGTCTACAAATTTGATTTTAGTTTGTGGATTTTTAAATTGGTAAATTTAGTCCTTTCAAATAGTAAAAATATTTTAATTCATGCTAAAATATAATATTCAGTACAAATTTTTATCATCATAAAATTAAAAGTTAAACTAAACTTACATATATGAAATTATAAAAATTGAGTTTATCAATTTAAAACTCAGACCAAAATGTGTTGAAAATGAAAACAATTAAATTTTCAAATAAATGAAAGTAAGTGGAGTCAAAAGGTGCCTCTTTATAACTCATTAAGAAAAAAGTTATAAGTAATGTAGATATTAATTTTTAGCTACCAAATAAATAAATGGTGGTTAATTGTGATCAAATAGTCATCAAATTAAATTTTGATTGCTAAATAAATACAAAATAAAAGTAATAATTGAATTTAGGTATCTAACATTAGTTATCAAAACTTAAACATTAGAGACTAATTTATAATATAATGATATAGGTCACTAAAACTTTGGTAGCTAATGTTATTATTTTGAGTTAATTGGTTACTAAATTCAATCATTACTTCTATTTTGTAATTATTTAGCAACCAAAATCTAATTTGGTTATTATTTTAGTCACAATTAGCAATAATTTTATCTGGTAGCTAAAAATTGGTCTCTAAATAATATTTTTCTTATAATGACCATTCTAAAAAAAAATAGAAAAACAAGTGCATGAGTTTTTTTTTTTTTGATAAAAAATATATTACAAGACGTACTTATAACATAAAAAAAATAGTATTTATTAGTAATTTAGAGTATTTTCCATTGATAATAAGAAATTTGGTTTTTCTTGTATTAATAAGAATATAAGAATTTTACATTTTAATTTGTATTACTTATTTTTAAGCATATTTTTAAACATGTAAATCTAAATAGTGTAGTATATTCAATAATTTTATATTAATTATGAGTTGAGATCAAAATTAATTTAAATATAATTTTTTAAAATATGTTTTAAGAACAAAACAGTGACAAAAACTTCGAACTTGAATATATCAAATATAATTGATTCTAACAATTTAAATATTTTTTCTATTCTATTCGAACTTGAATATATCAAATATAATTCATTCTAACAATTTAAATATTTTTTCTATTCTACAAGGTTCACACCATCAATGTCTACATACTCTTATAAATCATGTCAGCCCTTTTTTGTTAGACTATTATTGCAGGTACTACTTTGCTTAACTAGATGAGATTATTTAGTTAGAATTAGACAGATCCAGGGACCAAATTGGAATTTGGGATGGCTGCTGCATTGCTGTTCCATTATTGTACTGTCTGCAACTGGCTCCTCAACTTGCAGCCTGATTTGAAAATTGATGACTGCAATAACTGCATCACACCTTGTTTGAAAATCCATCACTGCAACTCTACTCATCTGAGCCAAGTTGCATGTCCCTGTGAATATTTAAGTTTCTATATATACTGAAAACTGAAATCAAGGAATAAGCAGAAGCAGATCTTTTGGCTAGAAAGTGCAGCAGACGACTCAGTTTGTAAGACTTTTCATATCTTTAATCTCTTCATAATCTTGTGTATTGTGATACGAAGTTCGTACACTCCATTTTTGTGACGTATCCATATTTGATACGTATCGGACATTGACATCCGTATGACATTCGTATGATACGTATTAGTAAAATGTCCAGTTCAAAACATAATATTTTAAACATCTAACAATTTTAACATAATTTTAAATAATTTTAAAAGAGAATAATACAATAATTTACTTAAAAACTCGTTAACTTATTATAAAGATAAGATACAATTATATTTATCTTTTTGTTATATTTGACTAACTTTGTTCATAGGTGATTTTTTAACACAAATCTTGATTGAAATTGATAGTAATGTAATATATAGATTTGTGTCTCCGTGTCTTATATTTTGAAAACTACAGGTGTCTACATGTTCGTGTTATATCTGTACCCGTGTGAGTGTCCGAGTTTCATAGGTATTGTGTTTCCAAACACATACAATGTCTGAAAATAACTCTGCTTTTTTTGATCGATGAGAATCATGTTTAATCTTGCTACCAAAAAAGTAAAATGCAATATCAAAGATAAACAGGGTAAAACATGCATGCTTCATTGATCCATGCGTTTCATTTGAGTACGATATTCCTGCTATATACTATCGGATTCATATCTTTTATATTATAATCAATCTCTGCATGAGAACCCACGTATACACCTTTTTTATTTAGTTATATTGGTAAATTCAACCTAATGATATATACTAAAATATAAATTTGTAAGTAATCGTTAAATCACTCGATAATACTTTCATAAAAATATACAGTTAATTTAAAATAATAGAAAATAATTTATCAAAATGATAATTACGAATATATGACATAATCTGTATATCAATTTATGTATTTTATTAAGATACATTTGATGTTTATAATATGTTTATAAATTAAGTTTTTAAACGATGATATAAAATAAAATTTTAATTTATGTCTGTGTGTATGCATATTATCCAACATAGTTTGTGTGTGTCTATATATATAATAACAACAAATATATTTAAATTAAATAATTATATTAATAAATATAAACATATAAACGTATTTATATATTTATACAATATATAAATTCTATATTAATAACATCAGTTAACAATTTTTTATTTAAATATGTTTTTAAGAAAATAATAATTAAAATTAAATATTTTAAATATATAACGAAATATAGCATAGTTTATAATAACTTCTTAAAAACAATAGCTAAAGTTAACAAATTAAAAAGTAAATTATCACATACACATACACATTAAGATATGATGCATTTGCATATATTAAAGATGAGATAGCGTATTTTAACATAAAAAAAATATTGTCATAAAACTTACGTATTTGATAAAATAATGATGTAAATGATATTTTGATCATTTTTTATGAAAACTAATGAAATTAAAAAAAAATAGTGTCGTATACTTGAGGAAAAAGTGAAGTAATTAATTTTTAAATCAGAATCGAGAATGGTGATATTTGTATTTTTGAAAGAAAATTAATCAAATTTCTAATAAATTTAATTTTGGAATAATGGTGAAACATATAATTCTTTCTTCTTGTGAGTGTTAATAACTATTTTTTTTTTCTCTTCTTACTTTCTTACTTTTTATTCTCTTTCTTAATTACTTCTTTTTGGAAAAAACTTTAGTTTAACACCACTTATTACAATATACTTTCATTTGATACTAATTCTTGTTAATAAAATATTACATATTAATAAAATTATTTATATATATAAATAAGTGTTATATAAGTGTGGAGAATGAACAATGGTGTAAAAATATCACCACACCTTTCCTTTTCACATAATACTCCACAGCAAGGCAAAATACAAGTAACTTGAAGAAAACAAAATAAACATTTTTTAGTTTCACATTAAATATGTACATCATCAACAAAAAGAAATTTATAAAACTATTATCTTAAGATTTTCAAAAGGAAGGAGTAACATAATCTTCTATATGAAAATCTCCGATCTTCCTTATATATCTCGTTTCTAACTGAAATCAAAATCAAGGAAATGTACTAATGTATGTATAGAAGTAGCGAGCTTAATTGAATCCAAATTTTCCAAATAAAAATTATATACCTACCTGTTGTGTCTACCTAATCTTGTTCTGGTGGATAATTTAAAGGTATTGGTCACCATGGGTTCATTGGGTGCATCAAATGAAAGAGAGCTATTACTTCACATGAATGGTGGCAAAGGAGAAAGGAGCTACGCAAACAACTCCTTACTACAAGTACTATATTTATTTTTATCTATATTATGTAACAGTTTTATGTGTAACATAAATTGTTTTCTTTTTCTTCTATATATTCATCTAACTTTTATTTCAATTTTATTGCAGAAAAAACTGATGCTTAAAGCCAAACCTATACTTGAAGAAACTATAACGATGCTGTATCCTGGTTCCATTTCAAACTGCATCAAAGTGGTGGATTTAGGTTGTTCAGTTGGACCAAATACACTTCTTGTCACATCAAATATTATTGACATTGTTGATGCCATATGCATCCGCTTGAATCTTGAACCACCAACATTCCAATTTTATCTCAATGATTTGTTTGGAAACGATTTCAATACCATCTTCAAGTCACTTCCTGATTTCTACTCTAGATTGCTACAAGAAAAGGGTCACAAGTTTGGTTCATGCTTTCTCAATGCCACCCCTGGATCCTTTCATGGGAGGCTGTTTCCTAATAATTCCATACAGTTTTTTCATTCTGCCAACAGTCTACACTGGCTCTCTCAGGTGAAATAAACTGTTCTTTCTGATCCATTTTCTGTCCATAAAGTGTCTAATTGTTTTCACTTTTTTTTTCTCTTTTGAGATTAGAAAACTGTGTTAAAAACAAAAGTAAAACATAAAATGATATTTTATAAGATGTTTAAGTTTATTTACTTATTTATCATGTTTTGGTTATAGGATCCCTTAAGGGGGTTAACTAAGGAGGCAAAAACCCTTAACAAGGGAAACTGTCATATAGTTAGCACAAGCCCACCAGAGGTACACAAAGCTTACCTGAAGCAATTTGAGGAAGGTTTTAAATTGTTTCTGAGATCACGTTCAGAGGAACTTGTGCCTGGAGGAGCAATGGTTTTAGTGTTACCTTGCACTTGCAAAAATGAAACTCTTTCAAAGAGTCTTTGGGAAGTAATTAGCCTAACACTCAATGACATGCTCTTGGAGGTAAATAACAATTTTTTTGTGAGTTATTTGTGCCTAACACTCTTGAAATTATTTGTCCTTAACGTATATAATATATATACTATACTGCATGCAGGGTTTGATTGAAGAAGAAAAATTGGAGTCCTTTAACATACCAACATATGAAGCTACAATTGAGGAGATTAGGCATTTGATTGAGGAAGAAGAGACGTTGTTTCTTCAAAGATTGGAAGTTTTCACCGTGCCTAGGGATGAAGGTATAAGTGAACGTGGAGATTGTTCTTCTCTTGATGTGGGTATAAGAGCTGAGTTCATAGCCACATACACAAGAGCTGCAATGGAGCCTCTCTTATCTGCAAAGTTTGAGGTAGAAGTTATCAATGAATTATTTATCAGGTTTCAAAAGAAACTTGTGCAACTAATGAAGGTGGAGAAATTTGAGACTGCTAATGTGATGATATCCATGACAAAAGTTGTTTGAAGAATACAAGATCATCTTAAAAAGCAATTTTTCTTCTATTGTGTTGTTTTGATTTGGTGAAATAAGATAGGGTTTTAGAAGATGCTACTCTTGTTGAAGCTTAAGACTTGTTGAAGAAATTCAGTGGGATACTTTTTTTCTTTATATATAATAGCACCGTCCACGGTGGCTCCGGTCGCCACGCAAGTGAGGACGTTGTCTCTACTTTGCAATTACATGTTTGCTCTGCAAATAATAAAAGAAAAGTGCAAAACAATGTTACAGTATACGTAATCTATTTTATATGTATATAATCAATTATGAAATTTTATATAATGTAATATAACATAATCTATTTAATTGTTTTATTTTTAATATAATTTTATATGAATGATTTACTATATATTTTTAGTTTTCTAAAACAATTTTATTGTATAATAAAAATAAAAATAATATATGTAATTGAAAAAAAAATTATATTCAAACTTTAAAACTGATAAATAAAAAAGAATATTTTCTTTAATGACTATTATATAAAACATATAATCTTATTACGGAAATATATGGTCTGAAAATACTCAATTTTCTCGTCGAATGCAAATTTATGCTGTGTCTAAGAAAGCAGTAGTTAATTCTTCTTTTTCAACATAGCCATTTATTATCTTAGATAGTAGAAACTAAAAAGAAAAAAAAAATGTTGTTAATATCAAAGTTCATGTATTTTTTTTTTTTTTATATTGACGGATTTAGTCTTCAAAATTTAACAAAGGCTGAAAAAGTTCTAAATTTATAAATTTACAAATGCAGAAATCTTAATCAAATTTTGTAAAAATAAAGTATTAAAAATATATTTCTTGACTGAAAATAAAAAGAGTCAAACCCAAAATACATTAAGGAGGTATCAAAAAGTGGGACTATTCTACATGTTTAAGTATATTTTTGTAGTATAAAAAATGTTTTGTACATTATTAATATTATTATTATTATTTATTAAGAATAAAAAATAGGAAACGAAGGAGTTGGTCCAAAAATTGCATTGGTAAGAAAACGAGAAGGCAGGGATCGATAGATAGAAAGGCGAGATCCAGCAGAAATTGCAGTGAGCGTTCCTCACCGAATCACTGATTTAACAGCGGCAATTGAAATCCCCTTCCAAACCCCAATTCCTCTGATTCAACCATGTGGGGCACAATCGCCAACTTCAAAGAGAATTTGAACAAGATCGCCCTCGACGTTCATTACGCTCACGACGACGACGACGAAAACCTCGTCGTCAGCCCCGCCGTCTCCGACCGCCGCAATTCTCACACCTTCGCCCATTCCAATTCGCTTCCCAGCTCTCCGCCGCCCAACGGAATGTCCGATCACCCCTACGCTTCTGAGGTACCTTCTCCTCAAATTCTCTGCGTTTTTTCTTGTTTTTCAGATAGGATATTTGAAAGTCGCGCGGAACATTGCAATATTAGCTAGCGATTTGCGATTGTGAATGCTTTACGAGTTATTGAATGGCGGAGATTTCGTATTTGAATTCAGAGTGGAAGCAGGATAGCAGCAAACGGTTGCGTTTAATTTAGGAGTGGTGTCACTGAACCCTAGGTGTGAGGTCATGTTGATAATTCGAATGACAATTAAGAATTGGAAATAATTACTGTTCATCACCTTTTCTTGTTGAGATGATGGAATATTGGAACAGAATGTCTTTGAACACGAGCAAGTAAAGTTCCAATGATGAACCTACAAGGACTCCGACTTCCAAGACAGTGTATATAATATACAAGTGGATGAAAATGACCTTGTTGTAGGGTCTATTAATACTTCTGATTCTTAATTTGATATCATTGTGTTCCGTCCGTGAGGGGTGTGGGAAATGCCTTTTAAGGCAAATCCTAATAGAGTTGCTACCTCTAGTAGAATATTGGCCATGGTTCCCTGCTTCATGTCTACATTGTAGTCCATCTGGTGTTGGAAGGTTCTTGATGATGTACAGTTGAGGTCCATAGGATGGATCCTTGGTCATTAAACCAATGCATTGGCTTACTTGCCAAACTGGACCTCAATTCTCCCAAGAAGGGTACAGAAAAAGTTTATGTTAAATCAACTGGCTCCAGAAATGATACTGAACACATGCGAAGCGAAAGTTCTCCCACTCATCAGTCCTGATTTCTGTGTAATGTGTGGGTTGAGGTCCAAAACTTGTTAATATTTGTTTTCGCATTGTCCATCTGCTTCTCCTATGGAATAAATTGTTTGTTTTTTTTTATGAAAACTGGATGATTCTCGTGGACCTTCAAAAGCTCCTGTCCTTTAATTCACAGAATTTATTAATAGCCAAGATCCAAAAGCTTTTGGGTGTTCTCAGGCTGTGGTTATTTGGCTGGAAAGAGATGATAGAATCTTCTAAGATGACGCTCATTCATTGATTTTTCTTATAAACTAGACTTTAAACCGAACTTAATCTCACAAAACCAATTGATAAGGTGAGGTTTGCACCTCACTTGTATACTATAATTTGGTCATATATGTAGTCGATGTGGAATCTCTAACACACTCCATTACGCAGAAGACATCAAACGTGAAATTAGAGGGAAATCCAATAGTGGATGACACAATAGACTCAACAAATCTTAATAGGATGGATAGTAACAAGCTTTCATATCATCTTATGAAAGTAGATTTTAAGTCCAACTTAACCTTACAAAACAAGCTTGTAAGGTGAGGTTTGCACCTCATTTGTATATTTTAGTTTGGTCATATCTTTAGTTGATGTAAGATCTTCAACTCATCTCCTCACATCTCAGACATCAAGCATAGAAAAAGAGGAAAGCTCAATATCGAAAATCTTATAAAAGTGAATTTTAAATCTAACTCAACCTTACAAAATTGAATTGTAAGGTAAGGATGTAGCATTGAATTAGAGGAGTGTTTGATAGTGAGTAACACAACAGGTCCAACAAATCACATTAAAATAGGATCTAATACCATATTAGAAAGCGAACTTTAAAGCCTAACTTCACAAATCTGACTTGTGAGATAAGGTTTGCATCCCACGTATATATATTATAATTTGACCATATCTAAAGTTGATCTAAGATGTCCAACAAGTTCATTTGGGATTAAGCAATTTTCTAGCTACTTTGTGTTGTTATGCTCATGGTCTCTCTAGGGGGGTTCCTTCTTAAATATTCTGAGAGATTGACATGCTGTGTTGATTGTTTCTTGCCCCATTTTTCTGTTTTTTCTTGCAAAACTTCCAAACGACTTGGAGAAGCAGCTACAGTCTTAGCTAAACGTCAGCGAACTTTTCTTCTATCATGGAGAGTGTATTCAACATACACGTCCAAGCACTTTCCATCCACTGTCTGATAAGCAATATCTCATTGCTGTAATTGATTGTATGAACGCACCACTTTTACCGAATGCATTTCTTTAGTTCTTGAGGATTTGTTATTTCCTTTTTTTATCCTTCTTTTCTATATCATTTAATCCTTTTCTCATATGAAAAAAAGACTAGCTTGTGCGAATTTAGAGAATTTTCTTTTACCTAATGCATGAAAGTGTTATGCATTCAAATTCAAATTCTGTGCCATATATTTCCCCTGATTGTCGAGTAGAATTTAGTAATAGGTCAGTTTTGTTTTGTGGTTAAAGATGTCATTTCTTAATTTCATATTATTTCTTGTAGATAGAACAATATAAAGCAGAAATCAAGAGACTTCAAGCGTCTGAGGCAGAAATTAAAGCACTATCTGTTAATTATGCAGCTATATTAAAAGAAAAAGAGGTATATCCCTGGTTATTACTTTTCGACACATGTACCAGTAGTATGTTGAAATTTCTGTTGCTGTTTCTTATGTTGAACTGTTGGAGCTACTTAATGTTCAACTACAGATAAGTTTCTCTATAAACACTTATAGTAGAAGAAAATGAAAAAGAAACATAAACTAAACTTCTTGTAGAAGCTAAAATTAGTTTATGTATAAACTAATTTGTAGAAGTCTTCTCAAGCTAATTTTAGCTTATGGGAAGCCATAGGCACATGATCAAAGAGACCATATGGAAATTTCTATTATCTTCTCCTCACAGGAACTGCTCCAACTTATTCTCAAATAATGTCATTTCTAAATCTTCTATATCCTCTGTCCACCTTATATTTATCTCCACTTAACTTTTGCTCTTATCATCACTTCTGCTCAACTCTCACAGCTATAGAGCACCATGGTCTTGTAGCTATCTGATATAATTTTCCTGAGTTTTATTGGAACTTTTTTGTCCACAAATTATGATTAAGCGTTTTTCAATCTCATCCACCCAACCTGAATCTTGGATCATGATTAATCTTTCTTTCCATCACATTATAAGATGGATCCGAGGCACACTGTAATTTCCAATTTGGACCTTATATTGTTTTTGTATTAATTAAGGTGAACTCTGCTGTAATGCATGGTTTGAAGAAATCAATTTTTTGTTTCTAAAACTTTGATCCCTTCTCCTCTTTGCCTACAAAAAAGGTTCTTTATTTTTTCAAATATATTGTTGGATTTTATTTACTATGTGATATCTATCTCAGGCTGAGCAGAGGTTCTAGAAAGAGTCAATTAACAATTTGTCTAACTTGTTGAGATATTCTATGACTGGCCTTTTGTTAAGTTTAACTATATCTGACTTTTTGGACTTTCCAGGATCATATTGTTAGATTGAATAAAGAGAATGGCTCATTAAAACAGAATTTGGATACAAGTCCAGTATCTGCAAATGGCGGTTACACAGTCAAGGTGATCCTATATTCTAATTCAAACTTATTTGTGTTGTAACTGAGTTTGTTATAAGTCCTCCACTCCATTACATTTGATCTCTTGTATTTCATGATTTTCACATAAAATTTAGATAGTGACAAGGACAGACGTACTGAATTGATTATATTTTCTGGTTAGAAAAACTTAACCACCTTTTAGATTGTGTCGGTTATCATTTTGGTTCTTGACACATGGTTACGTCTTACCTTATAGCTCTTGTTCTAGAGATAATTAATTTGAGTGATTCATACCAATTACGTATATCTCATCACATGGATAAGGTTTTACTTGAACTATAGGATATATATATATATATATATATATATATATATATATATGTATATATATATATGTATGGATGTACTGTCACTAACCACATTAAAATGATATTTTGTCAATAGAACATATGTGATTGAGAAGCTATTGTTTTGTTGTGTACAATTATTGAAACCATACTTAGGATTTGTAATCTGTACTAGTTAATAATCTATGGCGTTTGGCCAATTTTAACCAATTAACGTTTTCTATTTTTTTTTTTTTTATTTTACCATTAAGAGCCTGTTTTGGAGTGGCTTTCCAAAAACTTGGTTTTGACTGGAAAAACTTTTACTTGAATGATTTCTATTTTTTGTTATGATGAACCGGCCCCCCTTTTCTAATCTTGGGAGGTTGATGTGTACTTGTTTGCTATTAGAAACCTTGTACTTGCCATTGAAGTTCAATAAACTTATGCTAGAGTAAATAGCCACTTTTAGCCCTCAATTTGGAACGTGTTGTCACTTTAGTGTCTGGATTGTAGAAAGTTACAAAGAAAAGTCCTTTAAAGTGTAAATCGACAGTTGGAGTAGTCTAAACTTTAGAAAAAAAAAAAAAAAGTGACTAGAGTGATAATATTGACATATTTAGAGACTACAAAGGGAAAATGTCCTTGAAAGTGTAAATCGACAGTCACGGTAGTCCAAAATTAAAATAAAGTGATAATATTAACATTTATTTAGAGACTAAAAAGAGAAATAGTTAAGTTTGGAGACTTATTTAACATCACATAGAGTTATCTAACATTTTCTTAATTTCAAGAAGTAATGTGATAGCACTTCCAGCTTCAAAGACTAAAGTGTTGTTTACTATTGATTTTTTCTTGTAGCACTGCTGATTGAAGATTTCCAACATAACTAACAGTTCTTGTTGATTGCTTTCGAATATTTGTGAAGGGAAATAGTGATCAGTCATCGAATCGACAGCATAGGTTCACAACTCAAATGAAAAATCTTTATGCTACAAACAATGGAACCACATCTGCTTTGGATTCTGATGGTATTCAAACCAAGATGGTATCTAAACACTCGAACTCACAAGTAAAGGACAAGGTAACTACATCTTTGATTTCTTTTTTTATTTTTTATTCTCAAATAATGAACCTATGTAGATACATTTATATTACTTGCCTATTTTGATGTTTTTTTTGTCCAGTTGTATATTGGTTTTTCATGTGAGTCATTATGAAGTTTTTTAAAAATAAAGAAAATTAGTTTTTGTTTGCTTTTCTAATTTTTGAGCTTGTCATTTCAATTTAAACTTTTCGATAGAATTTATATATTTATTTTTAGTGATGAGTGAACTTGACAACAGATGTATGAATGCCTTCTAGGAGATAGCAGAGATGGTAGAGGGAAAAAGTAGCCCAGCAGCAGCAGTACAACATTCCCATGAAATACAGAAAATGAAGTTGGAACTAGAGCAAGAACAGAAAAAAATGGCAAATATTCAGCTTAAATTCCAGGGTCATTATTCTGCATTTAGAATACACACACATATATATATATATGGATTGTATTATTATTTTGTATGTCTAGATAAACTGCTAATAATCTGGATCTTTCTTTGATGTCAGAGGAAGAGAAATTGAACAAGTCATTCCAAGAGGAGCTTAAATTATTAAAGTTGGAAAGAGACAAAGTGAGTCTATACAAGCAAAATTAATTTGATTAAATATTATTTTAATTCTATAAGAATCTGGTATAAATGTTTTTGCACCATAGTAAAAGAGAAAATGAATACATAATATTTTTGAAAAATAAAATAAGATACTAGCCATGCATTAACTATTTTCTTCTCACCATTAATAACTATATTAATTACTTTATGGTTCCTTTATTAGTTTTTTTTTTTCTTCAAACTGAAATATGTTGAAATTTATTTCCTATAATAGTTGTTTCTATATTCTTTTGTCTCTAATATGTTAGTAGTTTTTATTTATTTTCAGATTATTTATTTCATATTTCTTTAATATAGCTAGCATTCGCCACAATTCCATTTGCCATATATGTATGGAAAACTTTTGGCTCGCTGCCATAAGCTGTCATCCACAATTGATGACAATGCTTTGATTGTGAATGGTAATTTATATGATCAAGAGAAATTCGGGGAAGAAAATCAAAGAATGGTTTGATAAGGAGAAAATGAAAATATATATTTGTAAAAAATGCATTGTCTGGATTCATGAGAACTATGGGAATAGAAATTAAAAGAGAACATGAATCAGCTTTTTCCGATGATCTTTATTCTCCGTTCCACTATTTCTTTAGATACTATTTAACTGAGAGAATAACTTGAACACATTATTTTTTACCTTAATAAATTCCATTGCATCATTGATAGCATATCATGTCTTCTCAAATAATCTGGATGTTTTTGGTTGTCTAACCAATACACGTATTGTATTATTGCTTGGCAGACAACATATGAGATGAGCAAATTACACAATGAATTGAATGGGAAAATATCAGAAATTAATCGTCTGCAAATAGAGTTGAGTAGACGGGAAGATGAAGAAACAGGTGATATGGATAGCTTCAAGAGACTGATTGAAACTTTGGAGAAGGAAAACACTACTCTTAAGGTCAGTAAATTTATGCATTATTTTTTTTTTCCAATGATAAAAAAGAACGAACTGTCTTATCACTCAATACTTTATAATGCACTTTAATATATTCTATCTTGTTGTTATTAGTTGGAAAAGGATGAACTTGAGGCTGAGGTCAAATCAAGTAGGATGTCTGGTAAAATGTCACCTGATGCTTCTCAGATTCAGAAAAGGGTTCCAAGCTTTAACAATCATGTGAGCCAAAACTTAATACGATTTTTACTTTACAGGTTAATATGGCTTATGAATCATGTCAGTAATTGTTTGTGTTCTTCTTTTTTCTCGGATTTTGGAAATTGATTTTTCGGTAGCAGTTACCAGATCCTTCCAAAAGTTTTCCAAGGAATGAAGAGTTGGAAAGATCCTTACATAAGCTAAGTAAAGAATTGGAGGAAACACAAAAGGGGAATGAAGAGTTGGAAAGATCCTTACGTAAGCTAAGTAAAGAATTGGAGGAAACAACAAAGGAGAGGGACAAAGCAGTACAACAATTGACCCGTCTTAAACAGCATTTGTTAGAAAAGGTTTCATTTTTCACTTTATATTTTTGAAGCGAAATTAGTAATGATTGAGGATGATTTAAAGGGACAAACAATGTACTGATTTTTATATAAAAGTTGTTATTCTGAAAATATAGTCCCCCACATGTATTATATTTTGTCTCCTCAATTGACCCATCTTGAACAACATTTGTTAGAAAGGTTCATTTTTCACTTTATTTTTTTGAAGCTAAATCAATAATGATTGAACATGATTTAAAGGGACAAACAATGCATTGAGTTTCATAAAAGAACTGTTGTTATTCTCAAAATATAGTCTCCCACTTGTATTACATGTTGTCCCCTCAATTATCTACAAAGAACTTCATGCATCCATCTCTATTGAATGTAATATATATATATATATATATATATATATATATATATATATATATATATAAACCTTTTTGCGGTACACTCAAAGATGTTCACCATCCAGCTTTTTGTCTAGGAATCTGAAGAGTCAGAAAAAATGGACGAGGATAGCAAAATCATTGAAGAACTTCGTGATAGCAATAATTATTTAAGGGCTCAAATATCACATCTTGAGAGAACTCTAAAACAGGGAACCGTGAGTCAGGAGAAACTGAAGATGGAAAATGACAACGAAATTCTCAAATCCAGGGAAATCATTGATGACCTGAACAAGAAGCTGACTGACTGTATGAGCACAATAGATGCTAAGAATACTGAACTTTTAAATCTACAGACAGCTCTTGGACAATATTATGCCGAAATTGAAGCTAAGGTTATTTTTAATTTTCTATTTAGAAATTAATAATATGCTTTGATTTAAGTTGTGAACATTCCTTCTTAATTTTTTTAGCCCGTATCTTTTCATGTGCCTGTCTGTCTATTATTGTATAGAGTAAGCTAATATTCACTATAAATTTATTTTCTGAAGGAACATTTAGAAGGAGATCTGGCTCGTGCAAAGGAAGAAAATTCTAAGCTTTCTCTACTGTTGAAAGTATGAATCTCTCTCTCATATAGTTCATTAATATAAATTTTTGACAACCCACATTTTAAGAATTAAACTGAACAGAATTCGACCCTTTGTATTGATAATTGTAACAATAAAGCAATATGATGCTCTTTGCTGAGTTTGCAGCATTGGACCCCATTATACCCCAAAATTTTGCGGCATATATTGATGTTTTATCATGTTTTCTAACTCAAAAGTATATGAAGTTAAGTTATTGGTGTTTCCAATTGCCAGGATGCACATTGCAGAGCAGATGTCTTGATTAGTGAAAAAGAAGAAATTTTAGCTAAGCTTTCTCTATCAGAAAAGATACAATCAGAATGGAGAAGTAGAGTAAGCAAGCTCGAAGAAGACAATTCCAGGTTGAGGCGAGCGGTTGAACAGAGTATGACAAGGCTAAATAGAATGTCAGTGGATTCAGATTTTCTTGTTGACAGGTTGGCATTTTCAACTAAGTTTTTTCGTGTTGTATTGGCTTGGCCGTGTGACTTGGGAGCTTCCAATTTTTCTAGTTTGTTGGGTTTTAGTGAAGATGAACTCTTAGGGGACTATTGTCTACAGTATTTTTGTGTCTATCTTTAATTTTCAAAAAAAGTTTAGAATTGAAATTCGATTCTTATAAGTTTGAATCTGATATAAATTTATTAATCTTAATTGTATTTTTGACAGGCGCATTGTGATAAAATTACTTGTTACTTATTTCCAGAGAAACCACAGCAAAGAGGTATGGAAGTTTTCTAATTTATTTACTTAATATATATATATATATATAGGACTGTCCATTCCTTTGTGTTGCATATAATAAAGTCATATTGGGGACAGGTTTTGGATCTAATGGTTCGCATGCTGGGATTCTCTAACGAGGACAAACAGAGAATAGGTGTTGCTCAACAAGGTCCAGGAAAAGGTGTTGTCCGCGGTGTTCTTGGGTTTCCTGGCCGCCTAGTTGGAGGTATCTTGGGAGGAAGTGGTTCCACTGAATCAGCTGCAAATGCGGGAGCAGATAACCAGGTGATTCCTTCTCATCTTGTGTTTATTTATATGTTGGGTTTATCAGAAAAAACATGATAAAATCCCGGAGAACTACACAAAAAGCTAGCTGTAGTTAGAAAGTCGAGAGCCCTGAACCCTACTCTTGAATCCCATAATTCCGAATGTGGTACTCAACTCCCAAGTCCCATTTTTGCAATTGGACCCTGTCAGAATATTCTAACTGGAATATTGTCTTTCTTTATGTCCCTTTTGTGAACACAATAATTTGTTTTATTTTAAGGGCACATTTTTCAATTTTATCCCTAATTAAATCCAGTTGGGGTTTCTTAACATGAACATATTCCAGGTTTATGCTATATAGCAGATGTTTTATATGCATGTCATTCCTTGGTCCATAACATCTACCGAAAGAATATTTTCCAAATTCTCCACTGCATAGTAGATCTTGTCACATCTAACGCAATTTGCTTTGAATTTGAGTTTTCTTATCATGAATTTGAATTATACAGTTTCCCTTTCAGTCCTTTGCAGATCTGTGGGTTGATTTTCTTCTCAAGGAAACAGAAGAAAGAGAGAAGAGGGAGTCAGCAGGAACTACAGAAAAATCCATGGATGATTCACATGATAGAAGTCCTTATAGTAATTCTTCTCCACCATATTCCAATCAAAGGTTTAGGACTGGAACGGTACCAATTAGCTCACCCACTAATCAAAACATCAGTTCTCTCCCTCGTGGATACTTTCAGCATTCCGATCAACTTGGTTCGGAGTTCTCAACAGTTCCCCTTTCATCTTCATCAGATAGTTCAAAAGTCCTTCCCAGATACTAAGTATACATTTTTTATGTAATTAATCAAAAGGTATAGATCAATGATAAATTGTAGACATGTAACCTTCTTCAATTAATTCTTTCATTTCATTGCCCTCGTTGTCTTCTGTGGATATTATTGCATACCTCATGTATATGTCATCAAATGTCACTCCCTTATCTCTAAAATATATATGCACAACGCTTACTACCTGCGTCCCACTCCTTTATTCATTATCTTTTTCTTTCATTAAGAGACTAATTCATTTATTCGATAAATTTAAATTTTTTGGAGTCAAATAAGTTATTTAGATAAAAATTAAAACAAAATTAAAATTCAAGAATTTTAGAAAATATTTTAAATAATTAAACCAATAAAATTTGAAATGCGGTCGAAAATGTGGAAATTGAAATTTCACATACAATCACTTTTCCTTGATACACATTTATACACATATATACATATTGAAAAATTAAATTATCAGATATTATTTGAATGTTTAAGTTTGATTCATTTTTTTTAAGTTTAATTTTAAAATTTTATATTTTAAAATAAATATTTTTAAAACAGAATTTTATCTTAAAAATTCAATTATTTTATTTAAAAAAATAAAATGTAAAACATTTTAGTTACTTTACCCTAACAAAATATTTAAAACAAATTAATAGCAAGTGATTCAATTATTATAGATCAATTATTTTGGAAATTTTTATATCGTTCATCTAAATACGAAGTTAACTTCTCCTCATTCGTGGTGAACTACTACATGAGATGAAAAGCTGAACCTTTTTTTTTGTAGGCGAGAATGAAACGAAAAAGGTTGATATGAAGTGATGGGACGTTAGAAACGCTATGGTTGGGCAACAATAACACCATTATGAACATTGATGCGACGATGGCAGTTATCCATCCATTCAACTACGCCTCAATCTGGAAAGATCCAATTATTGATTCAATGGTTCAAATCCAAGCCACCACTGTCGTGTTTCAACTTTCAATAGTCCTTTTCTTTCGTCTCTATATGTGGTTTGGACCAACAACCACACCCATTCACACTTAAGTCTTCATCAAATTATAATCACGCTATTACTACCACTTTGCTGCAATTTCCATTGCCTTTTTATTCTTTTTTCAGTTTCCGTTATTGATTCTTTCTGTAAATTCAAAACCATTACTGGGAGCAAGGCCGTAAGAAGAGGAGAAAACTAAAATGAAAATGACACAAATAAAGTGGGGCTGCCACTTACGGAAAGACAAATCTTCGTTTCATTATGTACATGTATACACACACATATTGATAAATTTATTAATTTTTATAATTATTTTGAAAATTGTCTACTCTTATAACAGTTTTAAAGATATTATTATTTAATTACAAAATATAACTTAAAATAAGTATATTGGCTTTTATTATAATTATATTAGAAGTGATTGCTGTCCTTGTTTTTTTATTGGTTGAGCAAATGAATGATAAAAAACTCAGGCATAAAAAATGTTTATTTAAACTGTTATGCAACCGAATAAACTTCAATTGGAGATTTATATTAAGTCTTTCGATAGTAAAATATAGTGAGAGTTTTCCAAAAGGCAATTGCATGGTGTCAAGTGTGAAATGGCCCTTGTTGGCGTCATATGTTTCGGTCTATCTTCAGCCTATTTTTTCCATCAGATTATCATCTATGTCATATAATCTTTGACGGCTTTTTCGTGTCGGCTGGGAATCTTATCATCCGTTTATTGAGTCATCCACATAGGATTGTCGGAATTATTTCTCTATTGACGCTATTAATGTTAAAACATATAGAACCATCCAATCATACAAAAAGAAACCAATACACTAAATAATTTTGCCAAATCAACACTGCTACTTTTCTCATTACATACTTTAAGGAGTATAAACTATGATACTGTTTTGCGAACTGTTGCTTGATACATACATTGTATAAACAATTCTGACAATTCAATAAAATTGCATTAATTGATATACAAATGTTTGATAATTAAAAACTTCGCAAAAACAAACACTTCATTATAGCTTACTCTAAGGATTAAAGAGGAAAAGCAAGTTTATTTCATAACTACTCTAGAAAACATGATAAACAAACCATAAACGCCCCCAAATACCTATTATACATATCCTGCTATATACCGGTTCAACAATAAGAACCGAGTTTCTGGAAAAATTCCATAACCAATCCGATACTTTAAAATTTGGTCTACATTTTACAAGCCTGTGAACCCAACACCAAAACCACAGATGGCAACCATTGCTACCAAAAATAGAAAGTAAAAAGGAGCATGCACACCTCATACATTTTATCTTAAAGTACATTATTTTATTGAATAACTCATACAAACCTTCAACAAAAAAAATCCCAGTAAAATCCATATGAGCTTGCACGTTTAAAAGCTACTGAGAAACTACTATTTTTTTAAGATAAATCAGACCCATTGCCATTGACACCATACCAGCCTAAAACCAACCCAAAAACATCGAAGACTGACATTTGATAAAAGAAACTGGCCCTGGCAACTTCCTTGACCAAACAAGTGGAGCTCTTTCTTTATGATGTCACAAAGATTGACTCACTAAGATAACTTAGCTTTTAATGGACCCAATGGGATCTTACTCAAGACCTTAGCATCAAACACAGCATACTGCTTTTTAATCTCAATAACTGCCTTCTCAGCAAACGGATCTATCTTATCCTCGTACTTCTCATATAGCACAGGAGCCGTGTGCAACAAGATAAAAGCTGCCCATGTAATCAAGAATATGTAAATGAACGAAGTCACATACAAACTTTTGTAATAAAAATTATGTAATTAAATGGAATACTAATTATTCTTACTTATATAGAAGAGGGTCAAGAAGTTGCACCAGTTCCCCACAATTGATAGAATCCAAACGCCAGCAATAACCTGACATCCACAAGGAAGCATCGAATTAGGCACCCATTTATTTATCAATTAAAGCAAAGCAGCTTGCAAGAAAGTAAGATGCGGTATCATTTTGGTAAGTTATAAATAACTGGCCCAAAAGATCAGACAATAATTATGAAAAACTTTCATTTAATATGTGTACATAATGATAACAAATGGTTATGAAGTCACACACCATTAGGAATTTCTTCAAATCTCTTCCAGAACCAATACTATGCAAAACAGCAAATCCCCTGTTTATTTCAATCCTCAACACGGATGCCACTTGCAGGAATGGCTCCTCGGGAAGATGAACTTCTGGAATGCGAGGTGGAGATCTGCAGTACATAATTTGACATTCCACACAAGAGTTTAGATAAGGTAAACCCCAAAACACAAAACAACATACTAAGAAATTCCAGAGACTCACTTGTGAATAAAAGTATGGACATTGGACCACAAGAACAGAACTGCGAGCAACAGTATCAAAATGTGACACACCAGAGTAAGAAGGTGATACTCAAGCAACTCAAACAGGACCCAAACAGCAGTGGCTCCGCCAAGCACACCAGCAGATATCTTCTTGTTCCTCCACAATAACACGTCAGCAGCTGCAAAAGTAACCAAAAAAGAGTGTTAAGATAATAACACCATAGACTGATACTTCTTTAGCTCTCTCTCTCTATACATAACCACACACCACTGCATACAATTCTCCATTCAATGACTTATCATCAAACAACTCCAGTATTTTCCGTAACATCACAATCATCACAAATGCAGCCCTAGTCAATTTCATAATAAAAAACTATCCATTATCATTCAAACCATGAATACAGCTAAATTCGACTCACCTAGAACTAAAAACCACCTGAAAACATAATATATAATAAACCAGAAACAGGGAAAGGTCGCGAACATTGAATAAACAATTTTGAGAAAACCCCATTAGCATAAGATAGCCACTAAGAGAAGCACAACATATTATTCAACATTTAAGTGACCCCGATCAACGATAAACGACACGAGGCAAGGTAAGGCCAAGTCACTATTTTTTTTTATATTCCATTTTTTTTCTTTCCCGAAATTTTCATCCACAACATTCCCACATTGTATCTTTTCTCAAAACGCAATAAAACGACGACCAAAGTAAGAGAGAGAAGGAAAATAATAGAGTTTTACGTTTTCCAGCGCCGAAAACTGAATGAACGGGCCTCTCCCTACCGAAGAGGCGGAAAACCTTATCCTTAACGGACGAAGTGACGGTTTTTTCGGAATCCGAATCAGAAGAGGAGGACGAGGAATCGTGACCGTGAAGCTTCTCCGTGATCTTATCCAGCAGCGATTCGTCGGCGGCGGCGCCGGTGGTGACGGTGCTTTCCGGTTCCTCCGCCATTGAGCCGAAAATTTCTCAGATCGAAGGAACCCTAACCCTAGTGCGTCGATTTCGGAGCACGAAAATGGAAGAAGCGCACTTTTTCTTTGGTTATTGTTGTTGCAGTGAGTGTGAGAATAGGGTTGGTAGTGCGAATCCCAGTATGGATTTTATATATGTCGCGAACGTCGAGGTTCGGGTGCCCGAACCTCAGGCTCGGGAAGATTTGAAATCGAAATAGGAAATGACGGCGTTTGAATTAGGGGTGACAGCAACGAGGACCTCAACTCCCACTATGGTATAACTGTTAATCAAACTATATTACAATTTTTTTTTTTCAATCATTTCTTTTTAGTTCATTTATTCTACATTTTATTTTAAGTAACATGTTGTTTTCGTCTATTATATTTTCACCAATTTTCTTATAAGTTCAAGGTGATTTTGACTAGTAGATATACGAAGAAGAAAAAAAGAGGAAAAAGGTATTAGAAAGTGTGCACAATCAATGTTAAATATATAATTAATTATATTACTTAAATTATAGGTGCTTTAAAATTTTGTATGCATACTCCCATAATAGATTATTTGTTTTTTTTATGTATTTCTTTCTATAATAATTAAAATTAAAAATAAATAAAATTATTCTTTTACTCATTTCTTTCCAACGAACTAACATTCTTTATAGTGATTTCTTTCTGACCAACTAACATTTTTCAATATTTTCTTTTTCAAGTATTGTTTATTTTATTTTATTTTCATATTTATACTAAACAAAGTATTACACAGTTTTTGTCTTAAAAAATTTGATATACTTCTACTGTCACTAGATTTAGTCTTTCCATTAGTTTTTTTTTTAATTTGGTTTTGGAAATAAAGAAGATAGAAATAAAGATGAAATAAGTTGAAAAAAGTACAAAAATGTTTTAAAAATTATGTAATTTGATTATTTTGATAAACAAAAATAAAAGTTATATAGAGATATGAAGATAACAAACAAGTAGATCTCATTATTTTTTAACTACAACAAATAAAATTATATATTTACTATGTAATAAAATTTATCATGATAAAATATATTATCATATACTTATATTTTAAAATATTAATAAATTGTGTGTAATCAATAAAATGAAATGTTGGAAGAAACCACGTGCGTGTATATATATATATATATATATATATATATATATATATATATATATATATATATATATATATATATATTTCAAAACTTGTATAATTATAAAATATTAAAACTATATTATAAAAGAATATCAATTTATTTTTATTTTTATCCAACAACCAAATAATTCATATTATCTCAGTTAGATCACATATATCAACGCTATTTAATCTTATAAAATTATATATTAATTCATTCCCACTCACGTATATAAAATAATAAAGATAATACTTTTATTCTTATTTCCCAACGTTTATAGAATATTAGTATTTAGACAAATATTAACATTTCTTCCATCAAAAACAATTAAAATATATTCTTAACTCCTTACTATTACATTCCTAATCATAACAGCTATAAAAAAAAAATAACAATACTCATAAAATAATAAAAACACATTATGTAGTTATGCATGTGCATATAAAAAATAATACAATATATTATAAACATTATCAAAATCAACAATGAATGAATACATTTTAACTTTATTTATACAAATGTTATAATTACAAACATGTCACTCAAACATCAAAATCTTGTTCGATTGAGAAATAATACATAAAAAAAAAAAAAAACTATATAATGTTTTGTTAAGATTTTAGTTTGAGCTAAAAATCTTAATGAAAAGAAAGTGAAGGTCAATTGTCTCATTTAAGTGAAAAACACATCCTTAATTGAGTAAAAGTCTACTAAATCCAAAATAATTTTCTCGTTATAATTTTTCTTTGATTGAAAATTTTTTAATTAAGCAGAAATCAAAGAGAACCTAAAGATGCAACACTCATAATATCTATCCAAAAATTTACCCAATTCAATTTCTACTAACTCAAACTATTCTCAATAAGAACAAATTTAAAACAACAACTCATCATACACCGAATCATTTAAACTCAATGACATCAATTGCAATCAACATATCCATTTTGATTCAAACATTATCAAAGTCTCCCTACTCAAAACTTTATCAACAACATTATTTTCGGGATAAAAACTAAATACTATAGTTATCTTTCAATTTCACTACATAAATCAACATTTACCTCAAAATCTAAAATAACCGAAATTAATCAAACTTAATAATTCCTTTTGTATCTGATCTTGTACTTCCAAATAAACTCAAACAAAGTAAGAAAATTTCTAACATAGATCTTAAAAATCCTAAGTTGCAAACAGAATATTAATATAACTCTAAACTAACAGATATTAGTCTAACGAGCTCACATCTTGTATTCGTAATAAAAAAAATTATGCATACAAACCAAAGAAGAAAAAAGAAATTAGAGATATGAGAAAAAATAATCCTTTTTCTAAAACATAATGTATCGATTTATTTTGTCTTATTCTCTATTAAACTACAACTTCTTACAAGATAAACATGTGGAAAGATCTTAGAATTAGAATTCTATGGAGAAATTAAAGAGAATTCAAAAAACTAGTTTTTAAAAAATAGTGAATTTTATAAATAAAAATAAATAATTAAAATTCATATATATATATATATATATATATATATATATATATATATATATATATATAATAAATATATTTTAAATTTTTAATCTATATTTTTCTTAAAATCATTCATACTAAACATAACAACTGGATATTACACTCACAAAAATTGTTTCACTAGAAGTGTTTCATTCTCCAATCAACAAGGTGGACATAATAGATATCTTTGTTATAATATTAGTATATGTTTTTATATAATTACTATAACAAGGTTGCAATTACTTTGATTAATTAATCTTTTACACTTATAGTAGTAATAATTTGCTTTCGTCAAAATAGGATATTTCATAATTTAGGTATTCCAAATATGTGAAAAAAAATAAAGTATGACAATATAGTTTCATATATTTGTTTTTCACAATTTAGAGGATATAACATAACCCAGATAGGAACATTTGATTAAATATCATGTCAGTAAAATATAATAAAGGATGACAACTGTACAATTATAATATTTAAAAACACATTGATACAATTAAAATCTAAAGGATCGTAATAGTATAAATATAATAATACTTAGATGATAAAAATATATCAAACCTAAAAAAGAAATAGTATAGTGAAAACATTACATAGATACAACAGTTGATGCATATATTAAAAGAAGTTACTGTTAAAAATAAAATCGTTAATGTTAGTTTATAATGTAAGACTTTTTTTTTTATTTGATAAATTTCAACCAATATAAAAGCTGTTCTCAAATTCAATAAAACGAATTTATAAAGGAAGTAGCGTTCCAACTTATTCTATGTAAAAATTTAGTGAAGGTAGTGTTTTCAATTTTGATATTTACCCACGTTTTGAAAATTAATATAATAATTTTAAGAACCATGTTTTAATATTATATATATAAAAAAAAAAGAATTCAATGAATACAACATTTAAAATAAAAAAAAAAAATATTAGGCAAAAGAAATTTATACACCTAATTTAATATTAATACAGAGTTGTTAAAAATAATATTTGGAAAAAAAATATATAAGCTAAAACTCATGTTTAAAAAAAAATTAATTTAATTTAACGTGGTCTAACATCATCCATCAAACAAATTTAGACATGGACTTGCCGATGGGAGTCATTAGTTGTATGAACAAAGGTTGTTGAAAAGCAACATTAAATCCATAAAAATAATCAGATTTAACTTTAAAATAATAAATTTTTTAAGTAATTAAATAGATTCAACTGATGAAACTTTTACAGTTCCACTGCTAACTTCTCCGGTCAAAGTTAAGATTATGCTAAAATTTTATGCTTTCAGAACCCATTATTCTATATAAGCCTTTCTCCAAAATGTGAACCTGAAAAAAATTATGCAGTAACTAATAGGTTTAGTTTTTCAAAGGGGTACAATAAATACTGATACTATAACTGTTTTGCTGATTTATTATTGAACTCATTATGTGCAGATGCTTCCAATGCCTTAAAAAGGCCCAGTATGTCAGAAAGAAAGACACTTTTATTTGTTTCAGTACAAAAGCCAATGATGGTGGAACCACTTCTGCACTCAACTTTCTAAAGTACCAAATGCTCAATTATCCTCACTTCATTTCAATTCGCATTTGGACCCTCAGATGGATGAAAACAAGATTCACTACCAGTGTAGTAGTGTACCACCAAAATGGATAAGAGTGTGTTTCAGAAGCTACGAAATCATAATGTTAAATCAAAATGAAATGTCTGAGATTAGATTCCACGTCCAACGCATGCTGATAAATGGAGTTTGGCACTTACCTAGTGGATTATCCAAAACGCTGTTGTGACTTCTTAACAAATGCTTAATTTCAATCTGTGATAATAGTGATGTCAACTCACAAAAATATCTCTTATCAGGGTATTCACAGTTTGTTAAAAGTAATTTATCTATGCATTTAGCTAATACATGCATAAAGTGGAACTGATAGTAAAAAAACCAGCAAGTGCAGCTGATTATAGAATGCACTAGTCAAAATGGCCCCCCATATGTTCAACAGTTCAAGTCTTCCACTCACAAAACAAATTAGTAAAGTGAGCTTTTTTTTCCAAATGTAAAAAACTTAATTGTTTCCACAGTTTGGATTAAAAAGTAGTTTACAAACACCATTTTTCTAACACGTGAAAACTTTTTTTCAGTGAAGACAAAGTCATAAATGAACTGCATGGTACAAAACCAGAAGAGTGATCTTATAAATATTAATGAATTAAAAGTCGAAGCTAGTAATAGTTTATAAACATCTTTCTCATAACATACCAAAACCTAGAAAGACAAAATTGGTAATGAACCACTCCATACTAAAATGGGCATTACGAAGAATAAGCTGATTTAATAATATATATTTGATTTTAAATGAAAATTCATAATCCACATTCAAGTTGAAATTAGTTTGACTTGTTTTATTCTTTTACTTGAGAGAGGTTGATGTAACGATGCATAAGTCAAAACATGGAGTGAAGTTAACACTATATTTTAAATTAAATTGTAGTTGAAACTGTGATGAGTTTTGTTTTCTGAACTGAAGAAAATGTAAAATATGATTGACCACTAAAGGGTTTGGTTGACCAGTTCAGTGGGACTTGTTGATGATAAAGTAGAGAATATTTGACAGAGGTAAAGGTTACTGTGTTCCGTGCATATAAGCGTGTCAGGGATTGTTTGACATTCTACACACTGAAAGGGATATTTCATCTAATTGGTGTCAGGCAGTAGAATACAACAAGAATATTGAGAGAAAGAATGAAGGATATCAAATACAAGCTGTCTACAAATAACGACAAATAAATGGGGCCATGACTCAAGAGAAAAAGGAACCCAAAAAGCATCAATATCTTCCTGTCCTGAATGAAGTGGAGGCAATGGCCAAAGCTAACACAATGAAAAGAAAATCATTTAACATCGGATAATTAGCATCACCAAGGGATTCCTTTTGCGGCTCAAAACACCAAAGTGCTCGACCAAAGCAACTGGTCAAAAGGGTCAAAGTAGCAGAGAAAATTACCTTTTTTTTCATATATAAAGTAGTAGAGAAAGTGATTTTCCATTTATAAAGAGATAGAACTGAGAAAAAAAAATCTAAAAAATATATAGATAGATCCCCATATTATATATCAGAACAATGAAGAGAAGCTGTTTAGAAAACTAGTGCGCAGATAATTTTACTGATTGCCCAAACATCGGATACAAATTACACGTGTTTGACACTCCGTCAGATCACAAGAGACTCCCGACAAATACTCACATTCCAAGAAAAGATCCTCCAAACAGCTTTCGATGTTCACGTCCGCGTAAGATGTTGAATCAAACACCCCAATTAGATGAAAATTAACTTCAATTAAGTACATGTTTTAATCCATATCGATACAAAAGGTTATGCAATATCAAATCAATCAAAATATACTAATGGCCGTTTGATTATCATTGAAAAAATCAAAATCAGTTTCATCCGCTGAAACTTACAATCCGGAACTGAAATTAACTTCAATTAAATTCCTTTTCAAATGCAAAACCAGTTTCATTAGAGTCCAAAACAAAGGTACACTCTATGACACGAATCACGATTACGATCACGAGCCGCATCAAGCACCATATGACGACGAAGAAAAACCCCAAATTTATAAAGAAAAACATTTACTTGAATTAATATTATCTATGTAAAAAAAGAGAAGAAACGGAACACCCAACTAGCCCTAAGAATTTCCCCATTTCCCTCACATCAAACCTAAATCTAAAAGTAAAGAAGAAGAACCCTCCTTTTCCCCACCCCACCTCTAAAAATTAAGTCAAAATCAAAACTTCAAAATCTCCCAATGACAAAAAAGGGGAAAAACTACATCACAAATTAACCCAAAAAAAAAGTCACCTACTTCGCCTTCTATCGGCGGCGTACTGAGAGAGCGGCACCACCTCCTGCAGCGGCGTCGACAGCGGCGTCGGGAGCGGGGAGTTGCGGCAGACGGGGCAGGAGCCTCGGAGTCTGAGCCAGGAATCGAGGCAGCAGAGGTGGAAGAAATGGCGGCACTCGGGCATCATCCTCAGCATCTCCGAATCCTTGTACTCGCACAAACATATGGAGCACGTGTTGTTATTGCCGTTACTATTCCGCGCGTTGTCCCTCTCGAACTGGAACCTGGGGTAGGAATTAATCACGCTCTGGTCGAGCCCCAGCGCCACGTTGGCCTCCTCGTCCTCCTCCTCGTCATCCGCCACGAAAATGACACGTGGCAGGACAACGCCGTCGGAGGGGTTGGCGGCGGCGGTGTCGACGGCGGTTGTTTGGGGTCGGTTTCGGGTGGCGCGGCAGCAGAGGTAGGACGAGAGGAGGAGGGTGGAGAGGAGGAAGAGGAAGGCGAGGGCTATGGCGATGGAGTAGCCAAGGCCAAGGTGGGTGAATTGAGGGGAAGGGGACATGGGGAAAGGGAAGGAAGAGGAAGAAGAAGAGGAGAAGGAGGAAGAAGAAGAAGAAGAAGAGAAGGGAGATTCTCCATTTGGGATGGGTAAAGGGTGGGTGAGGCCTTCAGCTGCTGCATTTAATACTTTGTTTTTTTTTATTTTCTTTCACAGACTCATTTCTCAGCAGAGGAGTTAGTCTGCATTAAATTCTGCGAGTGGAAGGGAGTTACTCGTCACTCACATTATCTATCATACATCTTTTGACTTTCGTTTCCTCAATTTCTTTTCAATATTTTAGCATAAGACTTTCATTGTCTTATTGTAAAAAAAAAAAAAGGATGACACTATAAACTTGTTTTCTAGTACTAATGAATACTGTTTTGTCTAAAAATTATCATTGATATTTGCTTCTAAGGTAATTGTTCATTCTTGCAACTACAAGTTATCTCAGGACAAGAGTTTTGGGAGTCTATATTTGCAGTGCAAAGTCCATGCACATACCATGTTTGACCAATGTTTTCTTGGATGAACCAACACTCAATGGATCTCCAGTTTATTCCGTCTGATCTGAGATTTATCAAAAACAGTAATTATTTTAAGGCTACAAAATTTATCATAATGTAATTGGACACCAAAAGGAAATCTTAGCTATGTATTATGTATTTTAAAAGCAATTATTAGCCATTTAAAGCAGTTTTTTCATATTAAATATATTATAATAAATGATTTTTTTACATTAATTAAATTGATGCTAAGTCAAATTCAATCTTAGAAAAAATACTTTGTGTAAAGTAAAATTTGTATATGTCTATATAATATGAATTGATCTTATTTCTATTTAGGAGAAATCTTTAACTTTCTCTCATGTTAAAATTACTTAACTTGTAAGTTTAGATTAAATATAACTAAATATTTATAAATAATCTAATAGTTGATAATATGGTATAATAGTTGGTAATATCATAGATTCACCAAATTTTAATGAGATAAATTTTAATATTATGAATTAATCTGATCTTTGATGGATATAACATATCTAACAAAATAAATAAATATACTCTTATAATGTATATAGAATACATATTTATTATTAAATAAATTAAATTTACATTTAAAAAAGAAAAGTTATTCTTCATCAATAAATTATTTTCTTAGTGTGTTAACAAAATACCAACAAATATTATGTATGATAATTCTATATTTTAATTTAATTTGTAATTTTAATTACAATATTATTGGATTAGTAATTCTATACTTTATTCAAATATGTTCTTAGCGTGTAATAATGAGAGAAAGTTTTTGTTATCATATGTATAGACTCTATGAACATTAGAACACATCTAGTATCAAAACTATCAAACAAAGTGATACAACAATAAATAAATAAATAATATATATATATATATATATATATATAATATTAGCATAAAAAAAAGTAAAAAACGAGTTAAAATTTATATAATTCACAATATAAAAATATTAATAATGTTAATAAATTTTCTATAATAACTAGCTTGTGATAAAATTCCAGACACACATTTCTTAATAGTTAAAATAATCAATTAAGTCTTATAAAAACAAAACTTGTAATGAAAAATTATAACAAGTCTTACAATAGTTATGTATTTTTATTAATTTCTTTTTACACTTTTATGATAACAATACGTAGGAAGTGTTTAATTACAAATAAGTGTCAGTTGTTTCTTTTATTGATATTCAAATCATATGAAAGAGTTATCCAAACATGTAAAACACATGTATGAACTCTATAAAATATGATCTAGTTGAAAAGTGTAAACACACCTTTGATATTTATTTCAAATTATCATGTCTAAAAAGTGTGGAACACATTCACACATTATTGTGTAGAGGTGTGAATTTCCCCTAAGTTGGGACTTTGGCCTTCTCCACTTTTGGTTTTGGAGGTTGGTTCTTGGCATGGGAGGGAAAGAGGGGAATAAACTACATTCCATTAGAAGACAGTAGTATTTTGTTTTGGAGTCTGTTTTACTTTTTTGTCTTCTTTCCAAATTGGTAATCTTTTTTATCTTAATGGCGTGTAAGGTTGTAATTTGAAGTTGCATAACAAAAAGTTTTGGGATTGGCTGAAACCTGAAAACCTTTGTTAGTGCGTGCCACAACCCAGAAAAAGGTTCATGTTGTGTTTTGGCGTGGTGGGGTGCACAGAGAATGAAACAAAGGTTAAAAACTGAAATCAGTTTATTTCAAAATTAAAATCAGTTAATATAATTTTTTAAGCTCAAGGAGAAATTCAAAATTTTAAATTAGTCATTTGACTTTTGGTGCCATATTCCCTTACGTTACAAATCAAATAACCTCTGGCCTTATTTATTATTATTTGTGTAATTTTGAATAATTCATAATCAGACTTGAAACAGCCCAGGCGTTTCTTACTACTAAAACAATAGTATAAAATTGAATGGAACCAACCTACTTTTAAGAACACATAATTATATATACACATAAACTGGGGAAATGGCATTGGGAGTTTCACCCTTTTCAGCTGTACCAATTTTAAATTTACTGTATATAGATATTTTAAGAATTCATTCAAATATTAGCAAGTTATAAGTGGGTCTGAATAAATGAATTTTGAAGAATATTTCTTTTTCCTATTTCATTTTTAAGGTTAAAATAGCGTGTTTTGAAACTGATATTAGTTCTTTAGTAATGGATTTGCAAGAGCTTGTTTGTAATTCATTTGCACTTGTTTGTTAATAAATACTTGTATAAGATTAAAATTGGGGTCACTTAATATGATTTTTTTTTCTATCAAAAATAATGTTAGTTTGAAATTTTAGGTACTTGAGAAATATTTCCTATGGATGTTTTCTAACATGATGATTAATCAGTCATTGCATAGTTGGTTAAATTATCCAGAAAGATTCCCTGTAAAAAAATGCTTTCTTTTCATTAATTTTGCCTAAGATAATGTGTAAAAACTTTCTCATTTTAATTTCTTAAAAAAAATTAATTTGCTTTTAAGTTAAAATTGATTTTTCAAAATAGTCATCCTCATCCTAATTAATAATGAGTCTAATTTTACACAATATTTTTGTTATTATTGTTTTGTTGTGTCCTATGAATATGTTTCTTTTATCATATTCACTAATTTTAGTCTATGGAATTTAAGCTTATTTATAGAGATGCTTGAAATAATTAAGCCTTTTAAAAACATTTTCACTTTTATTATAGGAATACCAATTTAGAATATTTACTCATCATTTGAAGACATTTATGTTTTTCTTTTGAGGTATTCAAACATTAAGTTCATTCATTTATAATTTTATAAAATTTTGAAAATCTCACCTATTTGAAAGAAGACATAATTACGTGAATAAGAATGTCTTATACATTAGTATTATTTAATCTCTCATACATTTAGAATTTTTAAAGCATTTATATGCTCATTTAGTTGAAACTTGATATATATTTTCATTAATAACTTGCAATCATCACATAATTAAATTTATATTAATTCATATATTAATATCTCATCAAGATAGATATATAATATATCAATTAGTCATTATTATTTTAAAAGAGATATTTAAAATGACTAATAATAAGATTTTGAGATTAAAATGACTAATAATAAGATTTTGAGATGAAATATGAGAAACATCCTTATTTGAGCAGTATTCTTTCATTCCAAAGAGAATAAACATTTACTAACTATTCCTCATTTATGTTGTGAATTTACGCTTGAGCAATTAAAATTTAGTCTAGGTATTATTTCAATACTTGAGTATTATTTATTTCAAGAAAAACCAATTGATTTTTTTTTCTTACCAAAGTGTCCCAAAAAAATATTTGAATGATCACATTCCTATAACACATATAATCAATTTGATCATTTTCTTAATTTAACGGTAAACTGTGATTTGAAAATGTTACATTTATAGCTAACATATAAATGAATAATATTCTATCATAATGTTAAATACAACTGCTTAAAAATTAAGCAACTTACTAAAAAAATCACAACTCAATTTGAAACGGCTTGATACAAGTTTTCTTTCAATGATAATAATTTATTCCTTAATAAAATTCAAAATATCTCTATTTCAATTCTATTATATTCAAACATTCAATCTATTCCATAACAACACATTGATTATTTATTCTTACAAAAACAACTACAACATCACTATATAAACTCTATTTACTCATCAATACAATTGCTTATACAAATTGATCTTATCAATATAATCACTTGTACAATTCATCAACATAACTCCAACATCATAAATATTCAACTTTTGGTATTTTTTTTTATTTGACAAAACCATTAATCATTAAAAGACAACAAATTCCAAGTTTATTAATCCACAAGTATTTACCTTGATAGTATTGAACAGGCATATACAAATTTAATATTCTCTATGAAAATCAACACAAATATGTCAATTTGTAGGAAAAAGAAAAAAAATTAATTTGATTGAAATTTGATTGGTTATTCTTTAATCATTCTTAGTAGTCTTTAAGAATGCAAAATTAGACTTAGGAAATGATGAATATGTATTTTGAAAACTTAAAGAGAAGTTAAAAAGATAAATTTTGTAGACTTAATGAAATACTTAAAATGGGTTAGTTTTTTGTAGGTCATGTTTCAATACAAATTTTCGGAGACATTAGTTGAGTTCCTCGTTATATTTATTCATTTATAATTAAAATAATAAATTAAATACTAGAATACGGTTTAATGACAATTATATGTATATTGCTTGCTTGTGATTATACTTAAACATAGACATAAGAAATTAAATACTTTGGAAGGATCTAAAATATTAAATTTTAAAAGATATGTATGCATGCATTAAAATTGAATTTAATTTTATAAAAAAGGATTTTAATTATTGTATATGTATATATAGGAAAATATTTAATGCTTTGTATAATTTAGTATTTAAGAGATAATTATATAAAGTAGGGTGTCAGAAGTATAGTGTGACAAGTTTTAACGCTGAAAATTGAACATAATTTTTTTATATATAATTATATTTTACAATATAAGTACATAGTATCTAACCATAATGCATCGAATCACTGTTTTAACGTAAACTAAGTAATTGAGGGTGAGATTAATAAATTGAATTGATTATAGTTGTTTGCCTGTTTATTATATACACGTGTTCCGCATTTTTAGTATCATGTCATTCAACAATGATAAAAGAAATACGGAATTTTTGGATACTCAGATATAATAATTCCGGCATGGAACCATACTTCGTGCACAAGTCACTACATTATGGGATTTCCAAAATATGGATTTTTGTGTGTATATTTATCATTATATTATCTTAATAATTTTTAAAAATGGATTCATTTATGATTTTATGAACACTATATATGACAAGTAATAAAAACTGTGTACTTTTATATATCAATGGTAGAAAAATATGAATAGTAAATTAACTTATTTATCTTTTAGTCTTTTTGTTAATGGACAATAAAGTAAATTAGAGGTAAATTATAGCAATATAATTCAGACTTTTGATATAGAAAGTCAGAAAGATAACTTCAGAAACTTTAAATAATCATCTTCACACTCTCAAATATCAAATTGTAGGTTAATTATAACTTTTATTAATGGATGTTAATTTCAACTTTATTGGAAGTTATAGTGGGGGTATTTTTGATTGGTAATGTATCTCATTCATAAAAAACTTTTGAATAAGAAAAAGTTTATTGAGTGAACAATAAACATCAATCATGACTCATCAAAGCAGTTTCCATTTTGTGGGAACCATTACAATGTTGAAATTTGTAGCCACGGCGCAGGACAATTAATAGAATAATGGAAGACTTGTTATTCTGGTATCATACCAACCTACTGTCTCGTCTTTTTCATTATAAATTCAATTTACGTAACTTTTTATTTTTGAATTTAAAATTATTGGTTTTTAGTCTCTAATATAGTTTTTTAGTCTTTTTGGACTCTCTAATTTGGTTAAATCGACTTAGTTTGGTCCATTCTATTATATTAGTCTTGATGTCATTAAAAAAGGATAATGTGTTGGCAGATGTACATGTATATATTCAAAGAGTTGTCCAATGATAACGAGTTTAATACATTAACTAGTCGAATCATTTTTTTTTTCTCTTCTTCTTCTCCTGGATTAAGGTATGTGTCTTATTCTTTATGAACGTCTTACTGCTAGTTTTCATTCTCATGTAATTATAATATTTAGGGGTTACACAATCAATATAATTTTTTTAGTGTGGAAGTAAGATTTATTTGATTGTACCCATTTGTCATTATAAAGATTTTTCAATATTGAAAACAACTAAGAATTTTGGTAAATAATTTTAGATTATCCTATCTACAAAGTTAGAGTTATAAAATTTTATTTTGTTAAATCTAAATTCAATTTGTGTAATTACTTAATTAATTTTAAATGGTTGACACTTGAGAAGTAATGAGGTGCAAATTTTAGAAGAAAAATACAAAGATGTCTATAAAATGGTTGTAATTGTTATTAGTCATGTTATGGTTTTTGTTGTAATTATTATTATGGTGTCAGTGCTGTTTAAATTATCACTAGTTATTGTGAAACCTAGATCTGTTTATAGTCACATTATCTTTGTATAAGTGTACTCAAGTCATATATCATTTTGTAATGTCATGTTCAATAAATATATGTAATCTTGACTCCAAGCAATGAGTATAAAGTTGTTGTAGTATTTGTATTCAATATATTATGAAGGAACGAATGAGAATATGGACTTATCATATAAGAAAATAATCATGATAAAGGAGAACAAACTTAGGTGTGGTTGAACTTCATGACTTAGTAATCATTGTGCTTGAAAGATACATCCAAATTATGTTGAAAATATATCAAGATAAAAAATTTGTACTTCAAAATACATTTAGATAATTAATAAATTTGAATAACAAAATTATACATCAAAATACATGTGAAAAACACAATCTTGGCTTCCAAATAATGCCCCTCTACTTTATAATTTTTACCTATGGTTGGATATGTCATATGTTAATCTTGATGAGAAATAGTAGATCACATAAAACAAATATTTGCACATGGTCAAACTTGAAATCCTAATCAACTCACAAAGTGCACCGAATTTAACAAAACTATACAATTAAATGTATAAAACAACCAAAACCAAAATAGAACAATATTTTTATCTCACCATAAAGCCTAAACCAACACATGAAAAAGAATAATCAAAGAATTGAGAAGTGACACTCACCTTAGAAATTGAATGGAAAACCAACCATTGCATGAAACAATGACAAAAGCACAAGCACAATTAAACCAACCATTGCATGAAACAATGACAAAAGCACAAGCACAATTACCACTGTGTTAACACCAATAAATTGTAGAAGTTCAATCTCCAATTCTTACAAACATTATTCAACCAAGATCTCATTACACTTCTATCTTTGTTGGAGATCCCACATCGATTAGAGATAGAGATAGACCTTTTGCACCCACCTTACAAGCTAGTTTTGTAAGGTTGAGTTAGGTTTAAAGTTTATTTTTTAAAATTATATCAGAACTTATATTAGCAAGATTGTTGGGCCTATCAAGCATCTACTATCGAGTCACCCTTAATATATAGTTCCACACACGAGTTGAGCAATTATGAGGAGGTATGTTAGAGATTCACATAAACTAGAGATAAGACCTTTTAATTGAATATAAATAAATAGATAGATGTAAATCTCACCTTCCAAACTAGTTTTATAAGATTAAATTAGACTTAAAGTCTATTTTTCTAGAGTTCATATTTCACTTTGTCATTAATTAAACTAACATCACTATCTAAACAAAATTTAGAACTACATTAAATCTAAAACTGAGGAACTATATTAAATATTTATAAAAATTATTGGGACTAAAAATGATATTAAAGTTTTTATTTTGTTCTTCCAAAATTTAAAATTATTATTTTTAATTTCTAATATTTATTTTAGCTGTTAAGATTATGTTGAACATCAGGCGGTCCAAAGTCCCTTTAAATGATCAATGATAAAGTTTTGATGATAACAAAACTCAAGTATACATTTATATTTGATGACTTATATACATTGCGTAGTTAACATTATTATTATTATTATTATTATTATTATTATTATTATTATTATTAAAGTAGCAGACACATAATCCATGAAGAGATAAGTTTTCTATTGTTTACTTTTATGTTATTGATTTTATAGTATGATGTGTTCTAATGTTAAATTTGTTCATGGAAATTATTCAAATTATTATGGAGTATTTTAATGTGATTAATTGATTTTATAGTGCTTTAATGTTCAAATTTGTTCATAATGAAAATTATTCAAATTATTATGGAGTATTTTAATGTGATTAATTGATTTTATATGATGATGTGCTTTAAGGTTCAAATTTGTTCATAATGGAAATGATTTAAATTATTGATGAGTATTTCAAATATAATTTCTCTATTTTATTTTAAATTATTTCTGATACAGAACTAATTAAGTTTAATGCAGTATGAAAATTAGAGAAATATTTTCATTTTGAGCTCCATACATATAGAGGAGTAATTTGAAGTTGAACAATAATAAGCAAAAAGAGAAATACATCATATAATACATTGAAGAAAATATACTGAGGGTCTATTGTCAATTTGCTATTGAGAGCATCTAGAGTTTTTGGTTGTGTGAAACCATTGTGTAATTCTTCACCATTGTGAAGTAAACCATTGTGAGTTTTCATTGTTCTCTCTTTTGAGAGTGTTTATTTCAATCTTGAGTGGTCTTGATCTTAGGGAGAGATTGAGACTGGTATAAACTGGAGAGGTTTGTGTACTTATTGTAAAACCAGTATAAAACTGCTTTATTTGTGCTTATATTGAGTTCAGACTTTATTTAACCCTTTCTGAAGCCAGCTGTTCCTACAAATTATGTGCGGTAGAAATTACGGAAAAACAAAATCTCTATAACCTATGAATTAAGATTAGTTTATGATATTCAAATTTTTAAAGTTTGACTTGACATCTATTTGAAAGTATATAATAACACAATTTAAATCCACGCTACAATAAAGTATTTTAAATAACTGATAAATTTAAATATTTTTAATTAAATTCTTATTAAAATCTTTTATTTTATTAATAAATATTTTAAATATTTTTTATTTTTTAAGTACTATGATTTGATTTTATCATTCGGTTAAATGATGTGACTGTTAGTTCTGTTTTCTCGTCGTTAACTTAACGATCAACTTGCTTATTCTTTTTACAATATCTTTCAATTAACTATCAACTTGCTTATTCTTTTTACAATACCTTTCAACCTATTGGTTAATTCTAGAGAAGGATAAAACAAAGTAACAATATTGAAGAGAAAATAAGTTGATCCATGAATTAGACAGGAAATGACAAAAATAATTATCACCTCATCTTATTAATGATAACATTAAACAACATGAAACTTAGATAAAAGCTAGAAATATTTTGGATACTAAATAAAATAAAAAATTCAATATATTTATAATTTCTTAAAACTTAGTTAAGTATTTAATTAATTAGTAAATATTTTTTATTTTTAACCTGGGTTGAATGGGTAAATATGGAAAAATTATAAATTTAAGTGAAAATTAATTTAATTTAGATTGGCTTTATTTCCAAATACACACAATAAGATAGATTTAAAAATCAACGAATTTGGAGAGCAAATTAAGAAGGATCCCTTTTTACCCTACCAAAGAAAAAAGGTACGAGTAATTAATTAATAATATTCGTATATACATTTTATATTTTTTTCCCTTTATTTTAGCTCTATCTATTTCTCCCCAAGGACAAGAATCTACATTATCAATTTTCAACAAGTATCAACATTCTGAACATGTACACGTAAAATCAAACTGAAAAGAAGCAGAAGAAGAAAAAAACTAGAAGAATATCCTGTCTGCAAAACCATTTCACCTTGTTGAATCATGCTATCAGACACGTTCTAAGGCATTGCCACCATTGTTATCATTATTATAGCTTCCGGTTTCCTTGAGCGAGTTCCTACAAACGGGACACGTGGCATTGACCTTCAGCCAGGAGTCAACGCAATCTCGGTGGAAGTAGTGGCGGCATTGCGGCATCATCCTTAGCATCTCCGATTCCTGGTAATCCTCGATACATATGGCGCACGTGGTCTCATGCTCGCACGTTGTTCCCACACTATTGGTTTTGCTATAAGGGAAAGTGTGGTAGGACTTTATGACACTAAAGGGTAGCCCCGTGAGGCTATTATTTTGATCGTTATGCATCATCGGTGTGGTACTATTGTTCATGTTGTCGTTGTCACCTTGGTCACGTCGAAGGGTCATGTACACGTAACAGACGCGAATGATGAGAGAGAGAAAGAGGAGCAATAGGAAGAGCTTGGTGAATATGTCTAATCCGGTGTTATTGGGGTGCATGGGTGGCCCGCCGTAGGAGACGGTGGAGAGAGAAGGAGACGATGACATGGGAAGAAGTTTGTGAAGTTACAACAAATAGAGCTTCTTCTGATCAAAGGTTGTGACATGAGACAAGTTTGGTGGTGATTACAGGGAACTAGGTTCCACAATTGGAGGGTTTTGTACATGTTTTCTCAATGGGGTGTGTTGGTTTTGAACAAATTTTTAAACTAATTCAAGTTGTAAATCTAAAAATTAACCTATAAGCTGGTGCTTAGTTGCTTAATTAACCCCAAAACGTTTATTACTCAATTGGTGTTGTATTTGCAATTTATTTTGCTTTTTTTGGGTTGAATGGTTTTGAATTTTGATTGTTGCATCGATCATCAGTTTAGGGTCTTTAAGTTTTATGTTCCGCTAATTTTATTTATTTATTTGTTAATTAATAGAATAACAGTCCGAACAATCTTTTCGTAGTACGTTCTTTTTCTTTGATTAAACATCTCTTAATTAAACTGTTTCCGTTTTTGTTAACCCCAAAACGTTTATTACTCAATTGGTGTTGTATTTGCAATTTTTAAACAATTCGCTGGTTTTGAATTTTGAGTTGGGTCTCGTTTTTGCATCAGTTTCGAGTATTTAAGTTTTACGTTGTCCTAATTTTATTTATTTGTTTGATAACTAATAAAATAATAGTTTAAACAATCTTTTCTTAATATTTTATTATAGATTTCACGTTCATTTAAAATAAAGTTAATTTATAGTATACAGCGACTCCGTTACAAACTTCACATCTATTTTAAATGAGGTTAATTCATAATATATATATATATATATATTATAAATTTTATTTTATAAAATTGAATTAGATTTAAAATTTAGGATTTATGTTTAGGTTATGAAAGTCTATCATAAAGAATTTGATAAATTCACGATGTCATTCATTATGAAATTATTATTAAATTATTTATAAATATTTATTCTCACAACCTTTTTAAATTTGAAAATTATAAGCTAGGGAAACCAAACAAAATTAATTAGAATTTAATAAATTAGTTGTAAACAAATCCTTTAAAAAATTGTTAAAACAACATCTTCATATTAATAGAATAAAATTAACAGAAGATTAATTAATCATCCAAAAAGTTAAACTATCACCTTACTGTTTAAAAATTGTTTCAAAACATTATTTTTCAAAAGATACAAAAGTGGGATTTGAAATTAAGGAAGAGGCTGAACAAGTTCTAAATAAAAGAAGAATGAGTAAACATATCTTAATTAAACTGTTTCCATTTTTATCAAAACACTTATTTAGGAAACAATTTTGTTTTGGACAGCGAAACAATTTGCTGGTTTTGATAGATATAGAGTGAAAAATTGATTATACACAATGTACTAATCGAGTAATAACTAGCCAAAATCTCAAAGTGCAGGATAAAGGACATTTTTGTTCTTATTTGTTTGAACAATTTAAATGAAGTGTTATTTTTATTATTGATTGTGTCGTGTTTACCAATTTTCACTCTTCCATACATGAGAACAAATTAAATCGTACTCAATTGATATAATTATTTTCTATATATATAATAATAATAATGAAAACTATCCATCAAAGAAGAGCTGGAAATCACTTAAAACGTGAAATCACTAGTATACATAATTGATTGATTAAAGTTATCACATTTGAATGAGAAAATTTAACAACTATAATCTTCTTCTATAATTCGTTTGGTCATTTTAATTAGCTTTTTCAATGAATTGATATTTATATTTTTTACATTTTAATTTGTAACTTTTTAAAATTTTCAAATACTTTTATTTAGACTTGAATTGTATTTTAATATTAGAACACTACACCAAACTTAAACTAATATTAAAATTATTATAATCTTAATAAATCCTTATTTCAATTTTATTTTGTAAAATTTGACACATCATGTCAATAAAGTCAGTATATTTTGATTTGAATAATTTATCATCACAACTCATTCATTTTATAGACAACAATATATTTAAGTTTACTATTTATTATCAATAATTAAAACAATCACCTTTTATTTTTATTTTAATTATTAATTTTATTCAAAATTAAAATTATCAGCGCCATGTGTGAGAAACTTTCTAGTTGGATAATAGCTAGATCCAAATCTTGAATCCAACCAAGAACAGAGTTGAATAGTGGTGGGCAATTTTTTTTTTTACCTAAACTAGTAGATTTGGTATTTTAAGACGTTACCGAGTTCATAAAAATCCGAATTAAAACTTGTACTATATCCATAAAATGTATATCTTTCAAATGCATTAAATTTTTTCTGAAATGTGCATTAACCGTTGAAATAATCCTATAAGAAATTTAACGCCAATTAATAAGAAAATTAACTAAAATTAGTATTTTAACCCCTCAACGTGCATGGGGTAAATATTATGTATGTAACTATGTAAGAGTTTAATATGCAGTCATTCACAATTCGTGTAAAGCTTTTTATTCTGTAGATTAATGGATATTATTTTTGACATAGTTAATATAAATATGAAGAAATTAATTATTTATGTGACAAACTATTACATTTGGACTTGTTTGCTTAGATTTCACGAGAAGTAGTCACAGCTTTATATAAGATCAAATTTAAAAATTAATACTAACACGTCTCCTTCGAAAAGAAATGTGATTTTGGCTTTCATATATGTTCTTGGAAATTGCTAAACAATAAGAATATTAACCAAAGAAGCAGTAGATATTAATAGTTAAAGGATTTAAAAAGAAAAATCAAGTTCAATGTGCTGAAGATGAATAATTTGATATTATGGTTGTCAGTTTCTCAAATCGTTGGTGTTGTGCAGACCGAAAATTCCTTTTTATGCTGCATCATCTGATAGGCTTCTTCACACAACAAGTTTTCTGATAGGCTTGTTCACAGAAGAAGTTTTCTGATAGGCTTGTTCACGCAAGAAGTTTTCATTCTGAGTTGCAGAAACATAGATGGAACACAAGCCTAACATTGTGTTTCCACTTCCATTCATGCTCCTCATTACTCATTGGTTTCTATTGGCCCTTCATGCCAGTGCTGCTGCTGAGAGTTCCACATATATAGTCCACATGGACAGATCCCTTTTTCCCAATGTCTTTGCAACGCATCATGATTGGTTTGAATCCACCGTTCAGTCCATAAAATCAGCAACACTTGGTGACTCATTCAAGCAGTCACAGAAACTGATAGTGTACTCCTATAACCATGCCATGTATGGTTTTAGTGCAGTACTAACTTCAGAAGAGTTAGAGGCTGTTCAGAACTCACATGGTTTTATTGCAGCATATCCAGACAGAAATGTCACTATAGACACCACTCACACTTCTGAGTTTCTCTCCCTAGACGCTTCCAATGGCCTGTGGCATGCATCAAATTTTGGGGAGGATGTCATTGTGGGTGTTATTGACACTGGTGTGTGGCCTGAGAGTGAAAGCTTCAAAGATGATGGCATGACCAAGAAAATTCCAAGTAAATGGAAAGGTACCTGTGAGGAAGGGCAACAATTCAACACTTCCATGTGCAACTTCAAACTGATTGGAGCTAGATATTTCAACAAAGGTGTGATTGCTGCAGACCCGAAGGTTAGAATCAGCATGAACTCGGCTAGAGACACTGAGGGTCATGGAACTCACACATCATCAACAATTGCTGGCAACTATGTCAGTGGAGCCTCTTACTTTGGCTATGCCAAAGGGGTGGCTAGAGGCATTGCACCGAGAGCTAGGCTTGCCATGTACAAGGTGATTTGGGAAGAGGGTCGTTACGCCTCTGATGTTTTGGCTGGAATGGAACAAGCCATTGCTGATGGGGTTGATGTCATTTCCATCTCTATGGGGTTTGATGAAGTTCCACTTTATGAGGATCCTGTAGCAATAGCTTCTTTTGCAGCAATGGAAAAAGGGGTGGTGGTTTCATCCTCTGCAGGTAACAATGGTCCTGATCTTGGTACTTTGCACAATGGAATCCCCTGGCTTCTGACTGTGGCTGCAGGTACCATTGACCGCATATTTGGTACTCTAATTCTTGGAAATGGCCAAACCATTAGTGGTTGGACCTTGTTTCCAGCAAATGCCTTGGTGGAAAATCTTCCACTTATCTACAGTAAGAATATATCAGCATGTAACTCAGTCAAGTTGTTATCCACACTGAGAACAAAAGGGATCATTATATGTGACTTACTTCCAGACACTGAGTTAATCTATGAGCAAATGTGGGTTGTTAATAAAGCTAGTTTGTCAGGAGCAGTGTTTTTTCTTGATGGTCCTTTGCTAAATGACACAGGAGCTACCACATTTCCAAGTATTGTAGTCAGTGCAAAGGATGCACCATCTGTGATCCAGTATGCAAAAAGCCATATGAAGCCAACAGCCAGCATCAAATTTCAGCACACATTTGTTGGAATAAAGCCAGCACCAGCTCTTGCCGGTTACTCTTCAAGAGGTCCTTCACCTAGCTACCCTGGGGTCTTGAAGCCTGACATAATGGCACCTGGCTCTAATGTCCTTGCTGCTTTCATTCCTGATGCTCCAGCAGCTGCAATTGGCAACAATGTGTGGTTACCTAGTGACTACAATCTGCTGTCTGGAACATCCATGGCCTGCCCTCATGCTTCTGGTGTTGCTGCTCTTTTGAAAGCTGCACATCCTGAATGGAGTGCCGCTGCTATAAGGTCTGCACTAGTAACCACAGCTAGTCCTCTAGATAATACACAAAATCCAATTAGAGACTATGCATATCCTTCTCAATATGCTTCCCCTCTTGCCATGGGAGCTGGTCAAATTGACCCCAACAAAGCACTTGATCCAGGTTTGGTCTATGATGCCACCCCACAGGACTATGTTAATCTCCTTTGTTCTTTGAAGTACACACTAAAGCAAATCTTAGCCATTACAAGATCAGGTTCCTACAATTGTGCAAAACCATCCTCTGATCTTAACTACCCTTCATTCATAGCTATCTATAGCAACAAAACAAGGTCAGTTGTTCACAAATTTAAGAGGACAGTGACCAATGTTGGAGTTGGTGTTGCCACATACAGAGCCAAGGTGACACAACCTAAGGGCTGTGTGGTGACAGTGTCACCTGAGACTTTGACATTTAGATATAAAAATGAGAAGCTTAGCTACATTGTTATAATAAATTGCAGCAAGTGTGAAAAGGAAGATATCTCTTATGGGGATCTTGTTTGGATTGAAGATGGTGGAGCACACAGTGTTAGGAGCCCCATTGTTGTGGCACCAAGTGGAATTGTATGAGTTGGTTTGAGTTTCCTTCTCTTGGCCATGAAATTGTGACTCCTTCATAATAAACTATTTGCTAGTTAAGTAATTTGGTGAGAGTTTCCATTTTCAGTGTCATATCTGCATAGGATACTTCTTCACTTGAATTAGGGGAATAAAAATAAGCAGAACTAATTAGAAATTACTTGCATGCAGAGTTTATTCACTCTTGCATTGCAAACCCTTTTTACTTGGGATTTTTTCTTGCAAAAATAAAATTAATAGGATAATATCCCTTTACTTTGGAGGGAACAATATGGCATATACTAGAAAACTAATATGATCAACGTTTATAACTTTTTATATTGACATAAAATTTATAATTTTTAAGAACTATATATAATCCCAGCTCAAATTTTTCAATGACAAGTTTGGAGTTTCACGAAAAACAAACGTTGGTAGATATCATTCGTGATTAAAAACAACGAAAGATTTTTTTTATATATATTATTTGAATTTATTTTTGTATGTTTTATTTATATAATATTACTCCATAAAGTAATGTATGGAAGGGAACCGTGGAATTAATAGCGATTGAATGGAACATAATCATCGTTGTATGTGAAATGTATCATAAATTTTCGGAAAAATCAATAAAATAACAAATCTCTAAGTTGTTTTATTTTCTATTTTTTTTTTCACCATTCGTGTTCTCGGTCGCATCGCACTTGTATTTTCTTTCCCCGTTATTTTTCTCTAAAATATAATTTTTGAATTAACTTATATATAAACTAATGTTAAATTATAAAATAATAATTTATTTTAAATTGTTTAAAGAGAAATACATTTAAATAAATCTACTTTAGGCTTTCATTAGTAGATCTTGTGTGTTTGTGTAAGCCAAGATAACGAATATTTTATTATTTTTAAATTTATAAGTTATATATATATATATATATATATTATAAAAAATAATTTATAATTTATTTTTTCTACTCTAGATTTATGCTACTCAAATGTTTATGAATATTTAAACACTAATTTGTATTGCTAAAGCCGTCAATACGACGTTTGAGCAAAAGAAACCCCAAATCAATTTTCTCTATACTCAAATGATATTTCTTGTTTTATAATGTTCTCATTGATTTATTTTTTTTTAATTGGAATAATGTAACTCTCTTTAAATATATGTTTATTAGTGTGATATTACTTGAAATAGATTTATATGTGATGAAGAGTGAGGTATTGTAATTTATTAAATATGATATTTTAGAATGATAAATTATGAACCATTAAGTATGAGAGATATTCAGATTTCATTAATTTTTTTAGTCATATTAGAGAAGACAATGCGAGTTGAACTGACCAGATCAATATCCACTTTTTTAAGACCAAAACAGGTTGGGACGGGCCGATCCCACATAAGTATCATGTTTTAGTTTTTTTTGTACTGGCCTACCAACTAGTCCGCATAATCAAAATCTTAATAAAAAAACTACATGCAAATGTTGCAACAAAATTTTAGTTTAACGTTTCACATTTTTGTTGTATCCCAAGAGTTTATGATTGACAATAACATTTAAAGTAAGTATAAAATTAATGTCTACATCAAATAAATATGTTAAAGTTAAATATTTTATGAAAAAAAATATAAAAATAAATTATTGTCTAAACTACTAAAAGTTATAATAATTAATCATATTTTTTCATGACTTAAAAAAATTATTGTTGTTCTATTGTAATAACATTAAAATATAGTAGAATTTTTATGTGAATTATAACCCACAATTTACAGGTTATGTGGGGTGGGCCTAAACTAGCTAGCGAGTTAAAATATTTAGCCCACCCTTTGTTTTTTATCGCGAACCAACAGGAGTGATTCTTCCTGCACCTCCATGACGACTTCCTGCATAGTCTTTTAGAATTTCTATTTTGGACATAATAAAAAGATTAAAATGTCCTTCGTCTATAGTACAATTCGTAAAACAAAACAATTTATAAATACATTGCGGGTTACAAAATTTTTTTTAAATGTATTGTGGGTTGTATAACCCGCAATATAAAAATACAAATTTTTTTTAAAATGTATTGCGAATTGTACAATCCGCAATGTGTTTCAAAAATTTTTACATTGTGGGTTGTAAAACCCGCAATGTGTTTCAAAATTTTTACACCATAGGTTGTAGACGAAGGATATTTTGATCTTTTTATTATGTCCAAAATGGGAATTTTGAAAAACTATGGAGGTGCAGGAAGTCGGTATGGAGGTGCAGGAAGAATTACTCCAGGCTAACCCACATGGGCCAACCCACATTACCATCTTATTAGTCATATACATAAAAATACATATACATAAAGATATTAAGGGTGAGAAGATAATGGAGGTTGAAATAATAATACTTGCTATTATAAGTGTAATGAACTATTCTTATTTTTTAAGGACTTTGACTCTCAGAAGGCATGTTTTACTTTTGTGTTAGGTGTTAGTATTTAACAAACATAATAAATATGTGTCTTCTAGGTGTTAAATTGCAAGTTTAGTTTTAATTCAATCAATTCTTAGGGTCAGGGGCTTAACTGAAATTGAAATTTTTTTATTGATAAATATATTAGTGACTTTGAAGAATGAGATATGAAAGGATTACGAGTTTGAGAAATGATATATTCACTTAATGATTTAATTAAATTACATTTGCTTACTGTATTTGTTGTTATGTCATTATAAACGTAATAATCATACTTAATACGAAAACAGGTGATATTATAGGTTAATATACATAGTGATGTTATAGGTTAATGTAGTTAATCTAGATCAATATTCATTTTAGTATTGCATAACATATTTAGAATATATATTTAATTTTACCATCATGTAAAGTGAGGTGACAGTTTGATTTTGCATTTTCAAGTACTACATCACAAACAAAGAAAATATTAAAACAAATATTTAAAACCATAATTATTTTTATAAAAAAATGACGTTGTTTTATTTTTAAATTAAATACTAAAATAAACATAAAATGAATCGTGAGAAACATAAAACAATATTGGTTGACAAAGATAATTTTTAGAACTTACTTTTTTATTATCCAAATTTATAATGTTGTGCTTAACACTATAAAATCAAATTATTATGTTATTTTAGTTAATGATAATAACTCAATTGAGAAATATAAAAATTTTAAACATAAAATATTTTTTTTAAATAAGAATTTAATTAAAAAATATTTAAACTTTTATAAAAAGTTTAAAATATGTGAGTTTTTTTTTCTATCTAAAACCACATAAGTATAGTGAAGTAATACCTAAATTTAAAAATAACAAAGTTAAACGACTGAATTAAAAATAAAAAATAAATATATTTATTAAAATAATTTTTAATAAAAAATTAATTAAAAAAGTATCTAAATTATAAACTACTTAAAATTTAATTAAACCTAGAATTATATAAAAAATTAATATCGAACCTCTGTTGCATTCCAGACCAAACATGTCATTCATTTCATAGTTGTATGTTATTCTGTAGTGTTTCCTATTTAGTCAAATCAATGAATAAGACGTTTTTTTAAGAAAAAAAAAAAAATCACGAGACATTTGGTTTCTTGTGAAGATTTGAGAGCTAAATTTGCCCGTGAACATTGAATTGATCAACCAAAGCATTATTATTTCATCCCCTCTATCATTGTTCAATTGCATCGTTTCAATGCCATAAAATACTAATTACTATTAACACAACATGGATGGAAAATGCTGTCTTATTTGACACTCAAGATTCTTATCTTATTTCACACTCAATATTCTTATCTTATTTGACATCGATGTTCTTCTTAAAATAGTAAAGTGAAGAATACGTTTGTTTGAAAAAGTAAGAAGTTGAGTCTGCCATGTGATAGTGGGAAATTCATGACAAAAATATTCCAAGGAATTTCGAAGTACCTATTTTTTATTGGTACTTCTCTACGTACTTTTTTTTTTTATTTGTATATGCCTGCAAACTCGTATTATTTAAAATATCAATCACTAATTTGTTGATTAATTATAATTATAATATTTAAAGTAGATTTATCTCACTTCAAATAAGTTAATTTTTTAGAAAACACCAACAAATTTAGAGACTCATTTACCGGTGATATGATAAAATAAGGCTCATTTAATTTTAGGTGGTATATATAAAGATGTTTGCCACCTTTACTATTAAGAGCGGGTTTGGAAATTCGTAAAAAATAAAATTTCAAATAAATTTATAGTGCAAAAATAAATTAGACTCAAATATTATATCTCACGTACCTTTAAATTTCAATTAAAGAGAATTAAATAAAATAATTTTAATACGTTTATAAAACTGTTATCTTTAATTAGATAAAAAGAATGAACCCTAAGAGGTTTTGTTAAGAAAACCTATTATTATTATTTTATTGTGGATGTTATGTGATGTTCGTTGAATGTGTGCTAATCTATAGTTTTTATATTTTAAGAGATTTCATAAAATTATTAAAAAGAAAAAAAATTACGGAAAGAAATACCAACATTCTTTAAGGAATTCTCTTAAGAAGCAAGAGATTTAGAACAAGAGTCAGACCTATACAAGGAAACGACACAACTTTCAACCCAAAACCTTAAGATATTAGATTTATGGGTTTTCTTTCTTATATGTTGTTCAACTTTCTCATTTCTGCTAGATGTAGGATTTAGACTCACACTTGGATACTTGACATATTGACGAGAACAAACAATTTAAAAAAAAAAATTGAAATAGTCAAACCAGACGAGTGACCCAAGTCACCTTTAGGAGAAACATGTATTTGTTCAACATTCAGAACTAGAGAGACGGAGAATCATCAACAAGACTTGAATCCCTTCTAAACTATCTTCTTGATCATAACTATTATTAGGTGTAACAACATCACCTCCTAAAAAAGATAGTTTTCAGTCATTACCAACAATAATATTAACAATATTAACTAGAGCTTAGTATCCAGTTTCACATTTTCCTCCCTTATCCTTAAGTTGGACTTAGGAATATAACACTATTTAGACTTCACTTGTTCATCAGACCTCTCACTTTAAGGGCAATGCTTACAATCAAATAACGTAGACCAATCGTTTTACAAACAGAGTAAAAAGGGCGTTCATACTTCACTTCAGCCACAAAGGCAAAGCCAAAGCTTGAACAATCCATCAAAAGTTGTCGCGGAAGAGAAGAGAGCAAATTCACATTAATAAGCACTCGAGCATAAAAGTTAAGGGTTTTCTTCATAGTACACTCATCTAAAACAAGAGGGGTATCCCTTTTGCTATAAAGAAAATAGCATGGGATTGCCAATATTTCCAAGGAAGACCATGAATTTTGACCCAACATTACGCCTTAGTAAGTTTCATAGTTACTAGAACAAAGTTCTTTATTCCAGGAAAAGACTCAAAAAAATCCTAAAGAGAGATTCCAAGATCTAATCGCCAACACACATCTTAAATCTTTCAAAGAGATGAATGAAAACTTATTGAATTCCTTGCCAAGAGAAACCGCCTTTCATGAACCAAAAGATTTCCAAGCAAGGTCCAGCTTATTGCACACATCTAGATGTGTTAGAGACTTGACTCTTAAGGATGTCACAAGTGTTATTCAAAACCGAACAAACATTGTTTTTTTTTTTTTTTTTACAACAGTAGCCAAAGTAGTTTTCTTAGTTTGCTTAATATCTTGATCATGAAGACACCTAAAGGAATTAGGAAGCCCTCATCCTGCACACCCAGTGGGGAGGAAACCACAAAAACCATGAGAAGAATCGCAGTCCACCATGAGAAGAACTCAATGCAAACAAATGCAATCATATAAAGAAGATCGTCGCCCTCCTGCCAGGACAAATACAAAAACTTAGTGTCAAGAATCTTAATTCTCTCTAAATTTAAGGTTGTCATATTGACAAAAGGTTGTCAGTAATTGATTTCAGTAGCATTTTCAATTTAAATCACTCTTCCATGTACTAACAAGTTGACTTACATGGTTAGTTCCACAATTCATGAAATTGATTTTGACCCAATTCTTTGGTGAGATTTTAAAATTCTTAATATAAAAGAAATTTAAAACTTTCTTATTTTAAATTCTTTGAAAAAGATTAAGCACTAAATTAGTATCTAAAATATATACGAATCAATTGAACTAAAATGTAAAAATTACCCATATATAAGAAGATTAGGTATTATTCATAACCATGACCATGAGTATTGTGTGTAATTTGCTTATCAGATGAACGGCAATGTGATCATATTCTTAACTCTAAAATGTTAGCAGTGCAAAGATGTAAATTCAATAGATTTGATCAAGAAGAGGCATCCCAAATGAACTAATTACCTCCATCAACAGTAGTATAAGAAAGAACACTGATATATTAACAACTATAATAAAGAAAGTTTGAATCTCAACGATTTTAGCACATGATTAACTTTGTAAAGATTTATGATTGGGCCACCAGATTATAAAGTGGGACACAAGAAGTAACACAATTTCGTTGTTGTTGAATTCCTACACTTTTCAATATCAATAAATGTCCTTCTCATCCATATTTGAAAAATCTTGGAGAGAACTAACCGACTTCACTCTGCTGAATATTCGGCACACCAAGACAAACCATAAAACGAACCACACCGCGTGATAAGAGCCAAACTAACACATAAACATTGGAAAGAAAATTCAAGTGTAACTCATCTGCTGTCTTCTCTGAACATTTGTTCATGGAGCTTCTTCACAACCTCAGCATTCTCACTACAATTCTGCTCCTATGCATGTTCCCTCACTCACTCAAGTGCCAACAAGAATATCTCAATGCCACTGTCTATGACTGTTCTGAAAACCCTTCTGCACCAAAAGGGTACCTTTGCAATGGCCTTCAAAAGTCATGCACTTCCTTCTTACTTTTCAGGTCCAAACCTCCCTATGACAGCCCTGTCAGAATTGGCTACCTTTTTGGCTCTGAGGCATCTACCATAGCCTCTATCAACAAGATCTCAAGAAATGACAAGATTGCTTCCAACAAGACAATCATTGTTCCTGTATTCTGTTCATGTTCAGGAAACATCTACCAGCATAACACACCTTACACTGCCAGCAAGAATGACACCTATTATCAGTTGGTAAAAGAAACCTTCCAAGGCCTCACTACCTGTCAGGCACTGATGGGTCAGAATTACAATGCAGCTACCGAGATTGCAATTGGTGCTGAGCTCACAGTTCCGTTGTTATGTGCTTGTCCAACTGAAAATCAGACTGCAAGAGGGATCACCTCCTTGCTGGTTTACTTGGTGAACTATGATGACACTGTTAAGTCCATAGGAAAGGCTTATGGTGTGGATGAACAAAGTGTGCTTGAGGCCAATGAGTTGGCTGTGCTACAAAGTGAAAACAGCACAATGAATCTCCTTTCTTTGACACCTCTTTTAGTTCCTCTAATAGGGAAGAACTGCAAAGAGAACCCAGATAAATTCTATTGTAAATGTTATCAAGCACCAGATGGAAGCTCCAAGGGGCCCTTCTGTGATGAATCTGATGGTCAGAAATTCCCTGCCAAGTTGGTAGCCGCTTTAGGTATTTTTGCCTAAACTCTCTTCAAGAAGAATCAAAACATGCATTTATTGAAATTTTAGTTTTTTTCTTTAGAATAGTATAGCAGTTGTTTGTAGATGATACCCCTTAAGAGCTATGTATCATCCTAGAAGAGTAAGGGCAATAGAGTAGAATAAGAACTTGTATTTTATTATTTTCAAAAATAGCTTTCTGTTTTTTAAACTTTGTTTGTTCCCTGAGCACATTTGAGTGTGTTTCTCTTCATCACGTTTCTCCGTTTCCAAATGGTTATCTCTTGAACACTTGATTGGAGCATTTGACGAAGATAGAAGAGGATGAGAAAACGTCCCCAACAGTTTCTAGTTTGTGGTTCTTGAAACACTTATTTTGGAAACAATTTTTAAAACTAATTATACTTTTTATGAGAAATTGATCACTAAGTAGTGTGAAATTGTTTTATAAAACAGTTTTTAAAATAAATAGTTATGAAGAAATTAAGCAGACCCAAAATGATCAGTAATGACAACACAATTTTCACTTACTTGAACTTGCAACTTCGTTATTTACTGATTGCTACAAAACATAAGGATGTTCATTGTTAGCCTTTGCTTTCATTTTGGACTAAGTTTTGTTTTTTCTTTAATTTACAGGAGCAGGAGTTGGCGTAGGCTTTGTGTGTTTGTTTCTTTTGGGGTACAAATCATATCAATATATACAGAAAAAGAGAGAAAGTATCAGAAAGGAAAACCTATTCAGGCAAAATGGTGGCTACTTGTTGCAGGAGAAGCTCTCATCTTACGGAAATGGAGAAATGGCAAAGCTTTTCACAGCTGAGGAACTACAAAGAGCAACAGATAACTTCAACAAGAGTAGGTTTCTTGGTCAGGGTGGCTATGGCACAGTGTACAAAGGAATGTTACCAGATGGAACCATAGTTGCAGTTAAAAGGTCCAAAGAAATTGAAAGGAACCAGATAGAGACTTTTGTCAATGAAGTGATGATTCTATCTCAGATCAACCACAGAAACATTGTCAAACTCCTAGGTTGCTGTCTCGAGACAGAAACTCCTTTACTAGTCTATGAGTTCATTCCCAATGGAACCCTCTCTCACCATATCCACAGGAGAGACAATGAGCCCTCCCTTTCATGGGAGAGTCGCCTTAGAATTGCATGTGAGGTTGCTGGAGCAGTGGCATACATGCATTTTGCAGCTTCTATTCCCATTTTTCATAGAGACATCAAACCTACCAACATACTTTTAGACAGCAACTTCAGTGCCAAAGTGTCTGATTTTGGAACATCAAGATCAGTGCCACAAGACAAGACTCACTTGACCACAGCTGTAGGAGGAACCTTTGGGTATATAGACCCTGAATATTTTCAGTCTAGTAAGTTTTCAGATAAAAGTGATGTGTATAGTTTTGGGGTTGTGCTGGTAGAGCTCATAAGTGGGAGAAAGCCAATTTCATTCTTAGAGGAAGATGAGGGTCAGAATCTGATTGCACACTTTCTTTCTCTGATGAAGGAGAACCAAGTTCATGAAATTTTAGATGGAAGGGTGGCCAAGGAAGCAATGAAAGATGACATTGTTGCCATTGCAAACCTTGCAATGAGATGCTTGAGACTTAATGGGAAGAAAAGGCCAACAATGAAGGAGGTTTCACTGGAATTAGAAGCATTGAGAAAGGTGCAAAGTTCCTTACAGATCAACTATGATCTTGAGCAGAAAACTAGTGATGTGGTTCAAGAGTGCACGGAGGAAAGCATGTCACTGTCCTTACAACTAGAATCTACATCATTCTAGGAAGCTAGATTTTCTTTTTATAATGTTTTAGGAAGCCAGATACCCCATTCTTTTCTTAACTATGTTTCAGTGTTTCATTTTTTTCTTTCACTGACATGTGTGGATAACAAAGTCTTTACTTCTCCACAAAAACATCAGTTGAAACTTGGAATCTCTCTTAGTTCAGAATTGATAAATCCTCATTCATACTTTGTTGACTCGTTGAAGTGGTCTTTGGAATGGGCTATGAAATAACAAACTGTTTTATTTTTTAATTTGTTTCTTTAACATGTTACTATGTGGCAAAAAAGAGAGCCTATTGAAAATTGAGATTTCCATAATTGAACCTGCATTAATTGAGGGATGAAGCACGTACCGATAAAATAATATTTCAAAGTCAAAAGCTTGAAACAGGCAACATAAGGCATGTTGAAAATTTCAAAGATATACAATACAATATCACAAAAGGGATATATTTTTAGTGGATAAAATGTACTCTCAATATTGATTTTTTTTATAAGCAGAAACTTTCAATAGGGTGGAGAAACGTGATACAATCAAACACATAATTGATAAAATTTAAATTAATAAGACTATCAATAATTGATTTTCTAATTAATAGTTATTATCTTCTTTCTGTTCTCTTTTTTTCTATTCTTTGTTGTTCTTACAAAATGGGTCTTTTATACTCTATTCTGCTGTCTCTATTTAAACAAGACAAAATAGTACAGTTGCGTGTTTGGACCTTTCTTAAAACCAACATTCTAACACGAATGAGTACACATCATGAGACCAGTCTTGTCATTTTCATAAACCATATCTCTTACTTAGAAGAACCCAGATAAGGAAAATTAAAATTTCAAAGCATTAGATAATCTAAAATTGAAATTAAAAGTCTGAGAGTTATATGACATCTATGCCCAAAAAGAAAGTCAACTATAACATCAAACTTTGCAAGCAGGGAAAAAATGAATACGTGTACTTTAAAAAGTAAAGTGTATAAGTTTAGTTATTGTTAAAAAAATTAGTATTAGAATTGGATTATAGCCTAACAACTATTTAACACGAATTCAAGATTTAACAACCAGTTTGATTCTGTTACATGGTATTGATATAGTTTTACATTCTGATTAGCTTTGCATTTCGTTACATTGATGATTTTCAAATGCAGACCAAGCCAACTATTGAAATTGTCAAAGTGCACAGGGTAAACAAAATTTTATTACTCAAAGTGTCTGACTATTGACTTTAGAGGGATCAACATCAACGGACACGATGTAATAATTGTTACAACGTTGAATGATATTTTGTCTATGAATCAGAGATCTTATGATGCATATCTCCAATGCTAAAAACTAATGAAAAATTTTCCATAAAATAAGAAGCACAACATGGTGTAAAGAATGCATTAGATCTTAAACAAACAGCTCTACCAAATTGAATTTTTCTTCTCCAGAGACAGGTTCATGGAGTTTCATCCTTACCTTTACATTCTCTACATAATCCTGTTCTTACATATGTTTCCTGAATCAGCTAACTCTCAACAAGCATACCTCAACAGCACTGTCTATGACTGCTCTGAGAACCCTTCTGCATCAAAAGGATACCTGTGCAATGGCCTTCGAAAGTCATGCACTTCCTTCTTAGTTTTCAGGTCCAAATCTCCCTATGACAACCCTGTAAGCATTGCCTACCTTCTTGGCTCTGAGTCATCTACCATAGCCTCAATCAACAACATCTCAAGAGATGCCAAGATTCCTTCCAATAAGTCAGTCATTGTTCCTGTATTCTGTTCATGTTCTGGAAATATCTACCAGCATACCACACCCTACACTGCCACCAAGAATGACACCTACTTCAAGTTGGTTACAGAAACTTACCAAGGCCTCACCACTTGCCAGGCACTGATGGGTCAGAATTACTATGCCTCTGGAAGCATTAGCATTGGTGCTGAGCTCACAGTTCCAGTAGTATGTGCTTGCCCCACTGAAAATCAGACAGCAAGAGGGGTCACTTCCTTGCTGGTTTACTCAGTGAACAATGGTGACACTGTTAAGTCCATTGGAGAGGCTTATGGTGTTGACGAACAAAGTATGCTGTGTTGGGAATCGCTCTTTCTTCCCTCCTCCGTGAACTCAAAATAGGCACTTTGCGGAAGCGTAAATATAAAAACAACGCCAGAAAATTTTAGCGTGGAAAACCTTCTTAATAAGGTAAAAACCACGGGACCAGTAGGCCACTTAAATCTCCACTATAA